>Ga0315270_10000168_pt1 | contig 37811 bp, 32 predicted proteins | sample C1_bottom_MG_FD_204932 | JGI IMG/M metagenome (GOLD analysis project Ga0315270, IMG submission 204932) | Sediment microbial communities from Yellowstone Lake, YNP, Wyoming, USA - C1_bottom | ecosystem: Environmental > Aquatic > Freshwater > Lake > Sediment | place: USA: Wyoming | collected... | reverse complement strand
GGCGCGGTCGTCGGAGGGGGAAGGGTGTCCGGCACGACCACCGGGGACATGACCGAGGTGGGCTTCGTCGGCTCGACCTTCTGCGCCTGCTTCACCGCCGCGGCCTTCGGAGGAGGCGGCGGGGGAGGCGGGGGCGGTGCGGCCTGGGAATAGAACTGCACCGGGATCGGCGGCTCCGGGATCTCCTCGATGTACCACATCGAAAGCCCGACGGCCGACCCGATGACGACCACGTGGATCAGGATCGAGAGCGGGAGCGTGTACCAGCGCTTCGAAGCGTTGGGCTGCTTCCGCGATTCGATGAGGGAATTTTCGAACATTCGTCCTCCCGCGTCCCTACATCGCCTCGAGCGGGTTCTTGGCTGCCTGCTCGGCCTTCTGCTTGTCCTGGACCTTCTTGCGGATCTCGAGCGCCTTCGTCTGCCACTCTGTGGCCTTCGCCGTCAGCTCGGCGACCTTGGCCGGGTCGCCCTCGATGCGGGCGTACTGGCGGTAGACGAGGTTCTTGTAGAGCATCGCCTCGAAGTAGTCGGGGTTGAGCTCGATCGACTTGTCCAGCGAGGCCATGCCGAAGTCGAGGATCTCCTTGCGCTTTTCCGGCGCGAGGCCGTGCTCGGGGGAGACGTCGTTTCCGGGCGAGTCGTAGGACTTCTGCCACGCCGTCACGCCCATCGTGTAGAAGACGTCGGCGTTCGTGGGCTCGAGGACCGCGCGCTTCTTCTGCCAGTCGATCGAGTTCTCGTAGTCGCCCTTCTTCGCGTAGAGCATCGCGACGGTCTGGACGGCCTGCGCGTCCTTCGGGTGGCTCGTGATGAAGTCCTTGAAGTACCCGATCGCCTCGTCGTACTTCTGGGCGTTCATGTACGTCGTGACGAGGAACTTCGCGGCCTTGTCGTCGTCGGGGCGCGCCGCGAGGTACTTCTTGAAGTGTTCGATCGACTTCGCCAGGGCCGCGACGTCCTTGGGGTGCGTCGAGCCCGGGTTGTAGAGGGCCATGTTCCCCATCGCGACGAACTTGTCGAGGCGCACTTCGGCGGGGTCGAGGGCCTGGGCCTGCTCGTACTTCTTCAGGGCGTCCTCGTAGAGCTGCTCCTTGAAGTAGGCGTTCCCTTCCCTAATGAGCTGCTTGCTCTTGAACTTGTCGCAGCCGGCCGCCGCGAAAGAGAGGAGGACGAGCGCCGCCGCGGCGAGCCGCTGCCCCTTCCTTCCGCCGGTCCGATTCGTCGTCATGACCCGTTCACTCCTTTCAAAACACCGACCCGCCCGCGCCGGCCCCGAGTTGGACCCGGCCCGCGCGTCGTCAGTTCCCGGGCGGCCTCACCACGCCGCCCGAAACGACGAGCTTGATCCCCTCCTCCACCGAGAGGCGAGGGTCGAGAATATCGCTTTCCCGGGCAAACACCAGAAATCCGCTCGTCGGGTTCAGAGCCGTCGGCACGTAGATGGAAATCATGTCGCCCGGGAGGGGGGCGAGGCCGTCGCCTGTTACGAAACCCAACGCGAAGGTTCCCTTCTTCGGAAATTCGACAAGCACCACTTTGCGGAATGCACGGCGCCCGCCCGGCGAGACGGCATCCACGAGCTGCTTCGAGGCCGTGTAGACCGTCCTGACGAGGGGGAGATTTTCCAAGAGGCGGTCGAAAAGTTCAAGGAGTTTCTTCCCGGCGAAATTCGTGGACAAAACGCCCGTAATCCACACGAGAAGCAGGGTGAAAAGGAGCCCCAGGCCGGGGATCGGACGCCCGAAGATCTCCTGCGCGAACGGCTGCATCCAGTTGTCGAAGAAGCCGAACAGGACCCTGAGGACGGCGACCGTCACGGCGACGGGGACGATCAGGAGGATGCCGGCCGTGAGGTGCCGGCGCACGTGGAGCGTCATCGGGAGGCGCATTCTATGCGGGCCGTACAATCCCGAAAATGATGCGAACTGCTCCTCCCGCGTCCGCCCTTGCCGTCCTTGCCGCCGTCCTCGCCGGATGGGCCGCGGCGCCGCGCCTCGCCGCTCAGGAAAAACCGGGCGCCGGCTCGACGCCGTTCATCGCCAGGGAGGGCGTCTCGGTGACGAACCTCGACGTCGTCGTGACCGACGGGAAGGGCAACCGCATCACGGGCCTGAAGAAGGAGGACTTCATCGTCGTCGAGGACGGGGTCGAGCTGCCGGTCTCGAACTTCACAGCAATCGAGCAGGGCCGCTTCCTCCTCCCGCCCGAGGAGCAGCCGCCCCCGGCGGCGCCCGGTGCCGCGCCCACCCCCGCCGCGGCTCCGCTGCCCGCCCCCAAGACACGCATCGTCATCTTCATCGACAACCTCCACATCACGCCGTTCGACCGGAACCGCGTGCTGCGCAACGTCGAGACGTTCGTCCGCGACGCCATCAAGGGCGACGTCGAGGGGATGATCGTGACCTTCAACCGGACGCTCAAGGTCCGGCGGAAGTTCACGAACGACGGACGCGACCTCTCGGACATCCTCAAGCAGGTCGAGGAGGAGTCGGCCCTCGGGTCGCAGACCGACTCCGAGCGCCGCGACGTCATCAAGGCGATCGACGACTCGACCACGGCCGACCAGGCCGTCGGCCGCGTGCGTCAGTACGTGCAGTCCCTCGAGAACGATCTCAAATTCACGTTCGACGCGATGAAGACCACGATCAACCAGCTCTCGGGCGTGGAAGGCCGCAAGATCCTCGTCCACGTGTCGGGCGGGCTGCCGCAGTCGCCGGGCCTCGAGCTGTGGTCCTACGTCCAGTCCCGGTATCCGAACTCGACGTCCTACTCGATGGGGCAGTTCGAGTTCGACAAGACGACGAGCTACCTCGGGATCATCCAGGCCGCGAACTCCGCGGGCGTCTCGATGTACGCGATCGACGCCGCGGGGCTCACGGTCGACTCCAACGTGACGGCCGAGAATCGCACGACGTCCCAGAGGATCGACACGTTCATCGAGCGCAACAACCTCCAGAACATGCTCATCCTGATGGCCGAGGAGACGGGCGGGCGCGCGATCATCAACCGCAACGACGTGGGACTCGCACTCAAGGACATGGAGAAGGACTACACGTCCTACTACTCCCTCGGGTACCGCAGCGTGCGCTCGGGCCTGGACCGGCCGCACAAGGTCGACGTGAAGCTGAAGGCCAAGAAGGGCCTGACGATCCTCGCCCGCCGGAGCTACGTCGAGAAGGGCTTCGACACGAAGGTTCGCGAAGGCGTCACGTCGGCCCTCTTCTTCTCCCGCGACGACAATCCGCTCGGCGCGGCCCTGACCGTGGGCGATCCCGTCCCGGACCGCGGCAACTTCATCGTCCCGATCCTGATCAAGGTGCCGTTCTCGCGCATCGCGATCCTGCCCGAGGGGACCAAGGCTCGTGGCCGGCTCGTCTTTTACTTCGTCGTGGTCGACTCCGAGGGCAAGCAGTCGGAGCTCACCTCCCAGCCCGTGATGGTGGAGGTCGACGCGAAGACCCTCGCCGCCCAGAGCAAGCGCGACTTCCTCTACGACGTGAAGCTCGTGATGATCCCGGGCGGCCAGAAGCTCTCGCTCGCGATCCGCGACGACCTCACGAACACGACGAGCTACCTGCAGAAGGCGATTTTCGTCTCGGCGTTCGCGGGGGAGCGCCCGGCGAAGCCGTGAGGCCATGATCGGACCCGTCCGGCGCGTCATCCTCTTCGCCCGCGAGCCCGTGGCGGGGCAGGTCAAGACGCGCCTCGCGCGCGAGATCGGCGCCGGGCCCGCCGCGTCGCTCTACGGGGCGTTCCTGCAGGACCTCGCCGCGGCGCTGCCCGACCCGGCGCGCTGGGACGCGGTCCTCGCACACGCCGAGTTCGAGCCCGGTCCGTACCTCGTCGGGACGTTTCGCGCCCCGTGGGACCTCCTTCCGCAGGGCGACGGCTCGCTCGGCGATCGCATGGCGCGCGCCGTCGTGCGCTCGCGTATGGAGGGGCACCGCGACGTCGTGATCGCGGGCAGCGACGCGCCGACGCTGGGACACGACGACCTCGTCGCGGCGTTCGCGGCGCTCGAGGAAAAAGCCGACGTCGTCTTCGCGCCGGCGCCGGACGGGGGCTACTCTCTCGTGGGCCTCGCGGGCAGCTGGGATTTCCGGGATTTCTTCGAAGGTGTTCGATGGTCCACGGCGCACGCCCTCGATGACTCGCGTCGCTCGGCGGAAGCGAAGGGGGCGCGAGTGGCCCTCCTCGCGACCCTGCCGGACGTCGATGAGCTGAAGGACTTCGTGGCCCTTTCCCCCTGGTTCTCGGCAGATCCGACTCTTGCTCCGGCAACCCGGCGCGCGCTCGAGTCCTTCTCCGAGCGGAGTCGTGCGTGAGAGTCGTCTCGGCCGACGAGTCGCGCGCCCTCGACGTGCGGACGATCGCGGCCGGGACGCCCGGGATCGTCCTCATGAAGCGCGCCGCGAACGCGGCCGTGCGGGAGATCGCGGGCGTCCTCGGGCGCCGCCCGTCCCTCGCCGCGCGCGTCGTCGTCCTCGCGGGCCCGGGCAACAACGGCGGGGACGGCTTCGAGGTCGCGCGCCTTCTCATGGCGGGCCGGCTCGCGTCGAACGTCGAGACGATTCTCCTCGGCAACCCGCTGCACCTCACGCCGGACGCGCGAAAGACGTACCACCGCCTCGAGCAGGTCGGGGGCGCGATCCGCGAGGTGAACGACGCGCGCGAGCTCGAGCCGCTGGTGGTCGCGACACTCGTCGTCGACGCGCTCTTCGGAACGGGCCTCAAGCGCCGCGTCGCGCCCGACGGCCTGCCGGCGCGCGCGATCGCGCTCGCCTCGTCAGGCCGCGCCTTCGTCGTCTCGATCGACCTGCCTTCGGGCCTCTCGGCCGACGAAGCCGAGCCCTGGGCGCCGTCCGTCAAGGCCGACGTCACCGTGACGTTCGGCTGGCCGAAGCCCTGCCATGTGGAGCGCGGTCCGGCCGCGCGCTGCGGACGCATCGCCGTGGCGGATCTCGGCTTCGTCGAGCCCGCCGAGCCCTCCGTGCGCGAGGCCGTCGCGGTCCGCGACGTGGCGGCCCTCCTCCCGCGCCGTGCCGCCGGGTCGCACAAGGGCATTTACGGGCGCCTGCTCGTCGTGGGCGGCTCCCGCGGGATGGCCGGCGCGCCCGCGCTCGCGTGCCGCGCGGCTCACCGGGCCGGAGCGGGTCTCGTGACGGCGGCCGTCCCCGACGACGTTCGCGCGATCCTCCACATGCTGACGCCGGAGACGACGTCGGTCGGAGGAGAAGCCGACTTCGCGCGGTATTCCGCGATCGCCGTCGGGCCGGGGTGGGGCGAAGGATCTTCGGCACGCGAGATGCTCGCGCGGGCCGTCGCCGAACCGGTCCCCGCGGTGTTCGACGCCGACGCCCTCAACCTCGCGGGCGGCGCCGCTTTCTTCGCCGGGCGCCGGGTCCCGACGGTCCTCACGCCTCATCCCGGCGAGGCGGGCCGCCTGCTCGGGATCACGGCCGAGGACGTGAACGCCGACCGGGAAGCCGCGGCGGTGAGAATCGCCCGCGCGGCAGACTCAGTGGTGATCCTGAAGGGCTTCCGTCCGGTCGTCGCGGACGCCTCCGGCCGCGCATCCAGCGTTCTCGCGGGCAACCCCGCACTGGCCTCGGGAGGCACGGGCGACGTCCTGACCGGCGTCGTCGGCGCGCTGCTGGCGCGCGGGTTTTCCGCGTGGGACGCCGCGAGCGCCGCCGCCTGGCTGCACGGGACCGCAGGGGACCTCCTGCGCGAGGCGAAGGGGGAGGAGTCCGTCACGGCCTCCGACGTGGTCGAGGCGCTACCGGACGCGTTCCTCCTCGCGCGAGAGGCCGCAGCGGAATGACCCTCGTGGCGAGCGCGAGCGAGGAGGAGACGCGCCGGGCCGGCGTCGCCCTCGCGGCGCGGCTCGAGCCGGGTGACGCGGTGCTGATCGCGGGGGACCTCGGCGCGGGAAAGACCGTCTTCGTGAAGGGCCTCGCCGAGGGTCTCGGACTCGACCCCGACGAGGTCTCCTCGCCGAGCTTCGCGCTCGTGCACGAGTACGGCCCCGCCGGGAGGCCTCCGGTCCTGGTGCACGCCGATCTCTACCGGCTGCCGGGCGCGGGTGGAGGCCTGGAGGACCTCGGGCTCGAGGCGCGCGGCGGCGCGATCCTCGCCGTGGAGTGGCCGTGCCCGCCTCTCACGGGCCTCGACGCGTGGCGCGTCAGGATCGACCTCGCGGAGGGTGGCGCGCGCCGGATCGACGTCGCGCCGCCCGAAGGCCGCGCTCTCTAGAAGGCGAAGATCAGGCCGGCGGTGAGCTCGCCGCTGTAGTACCAGGTCGTGTGGTAGTGGTAGCAGTACCCGTAGTAGTCGCAGGTGGTCCCGGTGTTCGTCGTGTGGGGGGTGTCCGTGAAGCGCCACCGGCCGTCGATCCGGAAGCCGAAGCGCGGCGTAACGAAGCCCTTGAAGCCGAGCGACATGTTGCCCGTGAACCGGGTGTCGGACGTCGAGGCCGAGTTGTTGAACTCGGTCTTGAGGACGGCGACGCCGCCGCCCACCCCGAAGTACCCGAGCGCGCGGCGCGAGCCCCAGGTGAAGATCGCGTTCGCCTCGTAGACGTCCTGCGTGAGGCGCCCGACCTTGCCGGACGACGGACGGCCGGGACTGTAGGCCAGGTTCTGGCCGTCGAGGTCGGCCGCCGCGTGCGTCCAGTCGAACTCGACGCCGAACACGCGGTTCACGTTGTACGCGAAACGGCCGCCGTAAGCCCAGTCGGAGCCGACGTCCACGGTGCCCTTCCCCGAGTCGTACAGGGTCCCGCCGAAATAGCCGCCTCCGAACGGCGAGATCTCGAACGTGCCGCTACGGTCCTGAGCGGCCGCCGTCCCTGCCGCGGCGAGCACGAAATACCCCGCGAGGGCCAGCAAACGAATGCGCATGGTCGAACCTCCTTGAGAGCCGTCTCCCGGATGCTACGCCGCCGGGAACAGGCCGGGCCAGATCGTCGCCACGACGAGGACGAGAGTCAGCAGGACCATGACGCCGACGGTCCCCCACGCGATCCAGTTCCAGACGCGGCCGTTCACGTACGTCCCCATCAGGTCGACCCGGTTTACGAGGAGGACCACGAAAATGAGCACGAACGGGAGGAGCAGGCCGTTCAGGACCTGGGACAGGAAGAGGACGGGAAAGAGCGGCACGCCGGGGATCAGGATGACGCCCGCCCCGATCACGATCATGGACGTGTAGAGCGTGTTGAACTGGGGCGCCTCGGCCCATGACTTGTTGACGCCGGCCTCGAAGCCGAGGGCCTCGCAGATCGAATACGCCGTCGCGAGGGGAAGGATGGACGCGGCGAAGAGCGAGGCGTTCGCGAGGCCGAAGGCGAACAGGGTGCCGGCCCACTTTCCCGCGAGCGGCACGAGTGCGAGCGCGGCCTGCTCGGCGCCTTCGATCCGAATTCCCTTCGGATAGAGCGTCGCGCCGCAGGCGACGACGATGAAGAACGCGACACCGGCGGCGACGAGGCATCCCACGATGACGTCCCAGCGGGAGAGCCGGTACTCCTCGGGCCCGATGCGCTTCTCGACGATGGAGGACTGCAGGTAGAACTGCATCCACGGCGCGATCGTCGTCCCGACGATGCCGATGATCATGAGGATCCACGCGGCGCTCGACTCGATTTTCGGCTCGAACGTCTGCTTGAGGACGTCCGACCACACGGGCTTGGCGAAGAGCGCGGAGGCGACGTACGTGAGGTAGACGGTGCACGCGATCAGGAAGACCTTCTCGACCGTCTTGTAATTGCCCTTCACGACGAGCCACCAGACGACGAACGCCCCGATCGGGACGGAGACCCAGCGCGGGATTCCGAAGATCTCGAGCGCCGCGGCCCACCCCGCGAACTCGGCGACGGTGTTTCCGATGTCCGTGACGAGAAGGGCGACCATCAGGTAGAACGTCGTGCGCAGGCCGTAGTTCTCGCGGATGAGCTCGCCGAGGCCCTTGCCCGTGATCGCGCCGAGCCGCGCGGACATCTCCTGGACGACGATGAGGGCGACCGTGATCGGGAGGAGCGTCCAGAGGAGCGAGTACCCGAAGTGGGCGCCGGCGATCGAGTACGTCGCGATGCCGCCGGCGTCGTTGTCGACGTTCGCGGTGATGAACCCGGGGCCGAGGATCGCGAGGAAGACGGTGAGACGGCGGCGCCAGCTCCGGACCTCCGGGCGCGGCGCCGATTCCGCGGCCGGGGCGATCACCGCAGCCTCCGGCGGTGGCGCCGCGGCATGTCGTGGAGGCGGTCGACCACGTCGTCGATCGTGATGATCCCCATCAGGACGCCCTCGGGGTCCGTCACGGGCAGCGCGAGAAGGTCGTACTTCGACATCGTCTCGGCCACGTCGTCGGCCGGCACGTCGGGCGTCACGCTCTTCACGGGCGTCGTCATCACCTTCTCGAGCGTGACGTCGTCGTCCGCGGCGAGGAGCTCGCGGACCGAAAGCGCTCCGAGGAGGATCTCGCGCTCGTCGACGACGTAGAAGTAGAACAGGACCTCGGCGTCGCGCGCGATGGGGCGCAGCCTGAGGAGCGTCTCCCGCACGCTGAGGTGCGGCGGGAACGTCACGAAGTCGGTTCCCATGAGGCCGCCGGCCGTGTTCTCGTCGTGAACGAGGAGCTCCGTGACCTCGGCGGCGGCCTCCTTCTCCATCAGCTGGACGAGGTCGCGCGCGTGCTCGCCCTCGATCTCGCCGAGAACGTCGGCCGCCTCGTCCGCAGGCATCTGCTCGAGGATCTCCGAAGCGTGCTCCTCGGGCAGGTCCTCGAGGATCTCGGCCTGCATCTCGGGCTCCATCTCGTGCAGCGTCTCGGCGGCGGTCTCGACGTCGAGCTTGCGGAAGATCCCGGTGCGCTCCGTCCCCGAGACCTGGCTCAGGATGTCGGCGATGTCCGCCGGGTGGAGGCGCTGGAGCCTCTCCTGGGGAAGCGTCGTCTCGAGGCGGTCGAGCTGGGGGTGGAGCGGCTGGATCGAGTCCCACGGGATCAGGCGCGAGGGGAGAGAACGGTCCGAGAGCCGTCCGCCGCGCGGCGTGATCCCCGCGCCGAAGACGCGCCGCACGAGGCCGCGCACGCCGACGTCGGCCGCCGTGAGGACGAGGTCGCCGGACACGACGTCGAGCTTGAGGTCGTTCACGCGCACGACCTTCACGCCGTTGATGTCGACGATCTGCTTGTCGAGGAGGTGGCGTGCGAGGAAGATCTCGTCCTCGCTGGGCGGCCGGTGGAGGAGGTCGTCCTTCATGAGCCGCGTGCGCACGGTCCCGCGCTGGAAGATCGCGACGTCCTCCCACGGGAGGACGAACGTGTCGAAACGGTCGCGGAGGAGGAGGCCCGTGATCTTCGGGAACGGCGACCGGACGCCGGTCGAGACCGCGAGGTCGCGGATCTTCCCGACGGGCTGGCGCGCCACGTCGCGCACGGTCTCGCCGAGGAACTCGGACACGAAGAACCCTTCGTGCGCCGGAACGGCGGTCGAGCGGGTCGGAGGCGGCGCGGGGAGCGGCACGACACATTGTCTTGGCTGCCGCGCGTGGCGTCAACGAATTCGGGTAGTCTCGCGCGCCAAATGGCGGAACGCGGAGCGCGCGGCGTCCCCCGGAGCGTGCCGGCCGTCGCCGTGACGCGCGGCGGACGCGTCGAATCCGTGCACCGCGGCTCCGTCGCGGTCGTTTTGGAGGACGGAACGCTCCTCGCCTCTCTCGGCGACCCGCGCCAGGGCGTGTGGCTGCGCTCCTCGGCCAAGCCGTTTCAACTCGCCCCGTTCCTCGCCGCGGGCGGGGAGGAGCGCTTCGCCCTCGCGACCGAGGAGATCGCGCTGGCGGCCGCGTCGCATTCCGGGGAGCCCGCGCACACGCGGCTCGCCGCCGCGATGCTCGCGAAGGGCGGTTTCACGGAGGGCGACCTGCATTGCGGCGCGCATCCGCCCATGCACGAGCCGTCGGCCCGCGCCGTCTGGGCGGCCGGAAAGAGCCCGACGCCCCTCCACAACAACTGCTCCGGCAAGCATGCCGCCATGCTCCTCGCGTGCCGCCTGATGGGCCTCGATCCTGCGGCGTACTGGAGGAAGGGGCACCCGCTCCAGAAGCGGATACTCGCCTCGGTTTCCCGCATGACGGGCGTTCCCGCCGCGCGGATCGCGCGCGCCGTCGACGGCTGCTCCGTGCCCGTCTTCCGGGTGCCGCTCGCCTCGCTCGCGCGCGCCTACGCCCGCCTCGTCGGAGACGGGCCGCGTGGCGAGAGCCCGGCGGAGGCGGCGGCGCGCCGCCGGATCGCGGGAGCGATGGCGGCGGCGCCCGAGATGGTGGCCGGGACCGGCCGCTTCACGACGGATCTCATGCGCGAGTTCGGCGGTGCGCTCGTCGCGAAGGAAGGGGCCGAAGGCGTTTACGCCGTCGGCGTGCCCGCGGCCCTCGCGCGGCGCGGCGGGAAGGCCGTCGGGATCGCCGTGAAGATCGCGGACGGCGCCGAGCGGGGGCGCGACGCCGTCACCGTCGAGGTCCTCGCCGCGCTGGGGATCGCGAAGGGAGCGCGCCTCGCGCGCCTCAGGAAGCTCGCATTCAAGCCGGTTCTCAACGTGCGCGGGGACGTCGTGGGCGACCTCCGCACCCTGTTCCGGCTCGGGAGCGCCTGACGTGCGCGTCGTGAGGATCGGAAAGAAGACCGAAGGGCTCCTCCTCGTCGTCTACACGGCCGTGCTCCTCGCGGTCACGCTGCTCCTGAAGGGCGGCAGCGGCGTGAGGACGAACCTCGCGCCGTTCGAGGACATCGCGCGCATCCTCGTGCGCGCCGGCCATGGCGGAGTCCTCTCGAACGCGCTCCTCTACGCGGTCGTCGGGATCGTCGGAAACCTCGCGATGTTCGCGCTCTGGGCGTTCCTGCTCTGGAAGTTCCTCGACGGACAGGGCCGCACGCCGGCGCGCAACCACGTGGACGTCATCCTCGTGGGCGCGCTCTTCTCGCTCGGCATCGAGAGCGTCCAGCTTTTCCTCCCGACGCGCGCCGCGGACATCAACGACGTTTTCTGGAACGTCCTCGGCACGATCGCGGGGAGCGCCCTCGCGCACCTCCACCGCAACGTGCGCTTCGAATGGGAGTGACGGGACCGTAGAATCGACGGCGCAACGGCCTGCCGGAGTGGCGGAATGGCAGACGCAGGGGACTCAAAATCCCCCGGCCCACAAGGCCGTGCGGGTTCGACTCCCGCCTCCGGCACCAGTTACGGCCTCGAGTGACCAGCTCCCCGGAAACGGAGATAGGGAGCGCCTCGAAGGTGTGACTGGTGCCGTTGATCCGCCCGATGTCTACGGTTAGTTGTGAAGGTCGCCGGAGTTGCCGTGGTCGGTGTTATCCCACGAGCCGTTGCTGGGCGTGGTGTAGTGGAACTGCCACGCATAGGAGGTCGGGAACGTCGTGCCGAAGAACGTCGTGAAGAACTGCGAACCCGTGCATCCCGCCGGGCACGTTCCCTTGAAGTTGAAATTGAGGCCTTTAGGCGTCGTCATCGCCTCGTGCCCGTAGAACTGACCCGTGATTCCCGCGTTGAGAAGAGTGGAGCAGTTGGAAGTGGTTCCGACAGGGGTACTGCTATTGAGGGTGACGAACGTCCCGTCGAAAAGCTCCGTGACGTCGAACGAGCCATCCGAGTTCGGCTTCACGATGTACGTCCGCGTGAAGGTGTCATTCGCCCAAACGACGGCTCCTTCGGAGTCCACAGGAAGGCTACCGGTCTGAGGGCAACCAGACGTGTCCAGGGAACTGGAGGCATACGGTCCGAAGACAAGCGACGAGTTGATGCCGTTGGTGCCGTTCGTGCCGTTGGTGCCGTTGGTGCCGTTGGTGCCGTTCGTGCCGTTGGTGCCGTTGGTGCCGTTCGTGCCGTTCGTGCCGGGATCGCCCTTGGGTCCGACGGTCAGGGGTGCGTCGATCGTGAGGGTGTTTCCGGTATTGGTGATCGTGACGTTTGTGCCCGGCGTCAGGGTGATGTCGCCGCCGAGCGTGTTGAGGCTGTTGACGATGCCCGTTGCCGCGTAATAGCCGTTGACGTCGAGGACGAGATCGAGGTTCAGGTAGGCGAAAGCGTCGAGATCTCCGCACGGCGAGCTACAGCTCGAGAGCGGAACGACGGCCGCGTTTGCGACCGCGCTGTCGTTCACGGCCGCGAAGTTCACGGTCGATGTCCCGGGCCAGGGCGTGCCGCCGGGCCAAAGGGCGAGCCAGCCTCTCGCCGACTGGTTTAGCACCGTGGCATTCAGGGAGACTGCCTGGGCGTTGGCGGGAATACCGCAGGATCCCTTGATGAAGAATCCGCGCGTTACGGCGGCCTGCACGCTCGGCGTCCCGTTCAGAAAGGCGCCTGCGTTGAATGATGCGTATCTCGTATCCGCCACTCGGCACGGCGTCACGGCGACGAAGGGCATGGGGGTCGAGCCGGTCGTGACCAGCGCCTGGCGTCCCGAAGAGAGGGCTGCGCGTCCGCTCGGCTCGCTGCTCGCTTGTGCCGCTGCCTGAGGCATCCAGTACGGCGGCGCGGTCCAGTTCCTGATCTCATCGGTGGGCTGAGCAAGCGCCGAAAGCGAACCCACGAGCGCGACTGCAACAGACACGACCCATCTCATCTTCATTTTGTAACTCTCCTGATTTGTTGACCTGAGCAAGATCGCGGCCACGTCGCCAGAGGGCCTTCACCCGCCCGGTACGGCGTGTTCCAAGGCTGCTCGAGGAGTGCCTCATGCAGATGTATCAGCCGAAAAAATGCCGGCACCGCCCCTGAGCGACCGACGATATTCGTCCATTACGGTCGTACGCTGGCCGTGCATCCAGGTTGAGGGCCGGCGTTCCCGCCAGTTCCAGTAAGGGCAGCAGCAAGGAGGGCGACGACGTCGCCCTCCTCACGAGCCTCGCGCTGACTCTGACTACGGCACCGGCACCGTCTTGACCCCGAGCGGCTCGAAATCGTAGATCGTTCCATTGATCCGCAGGCCGTCGACGGCTCCCTGCCACGCGTAGTCGCGGCCCTTGGTCACGGCGACGCTGTAGATCGTCGCGCCGGAGCCGGTCGCGAGGAATGCCTGCACCTGGGCGAACGTGCAGCGTGGTCCGTTGATCCCGCAGTTTGCGGTGGTGGCAGGCGAGTTGAACGCGCTGCCGGTCAGGCCCCAGAGGCCCGTCGTCGTCGCATCGATGTACCCGCTCCACCTGTTCGACGTGGAATTTGCGGCAGGCATGAAGACCAGCGAGCTGTACGTGGTCGAGGACAAGCCGGCGCCATGTGGATTGATCTCGAACGTGATGCCCGGCATGTTCAGCGTGCCGTTGGCTGGGACGACGGGGGTCTGTGAGTTCTCGGCGGTCGTGAAGACGTTGAAGCCCACCGCCGTCAGGGCCGACACGTTCATGTTGTGGAAATCGACCTCGTTGCCGAACGAGATCTTCGCCGTGCCGTCGGCGACCTCTAGGCCGAGGCTTCCGACGCCGTTCGGCGGAGCGTCGACCACGCCGAACGAGCCGAACGGGCCCGCGCGCAGGATGGCCACCGGGGACCCGATTGTGTTCCGGGCGATGAGGCCCCAATTGACGCCCACGTACACCGCGTCGGCGCCGGGAGCGCCGGGGGCGCCCGGAGTACCGGGAGTACCGGGAGTACCCGGAGCACCAGGAGCACCAGGAGCGCCGGGATCGCCCTTGGGTCCGACGGTCAGGGGTGCGTCGATCGTGAGGGTGTTTCCGGTATTGGTGATCGTGACGTTTGTGCCCGGCGTCAGGGTGATGTCGCCGCCGAGCGTGTTGAGGCTGTTGACGATGCCCGTTGCCGCGTAATAGCCGTTGACGTCGAGGACGAGATCGAGGTTCAGGTAGGCGAAAGCGTCGAGATCTCCGCACGGCGAGCTACAGCTCGAGAGCGGAACGACGGCCGCGTTTGCGACCGCGCTGTCGTTCACGGCCGCGAAGTTCACGGTCGATGTCCCGGGCCAGGGCGTGCCGCCGGGCCAAAGGGCGAGCCAGCCTCTCGCCGACTGGTTTAGCACCGTGGCATTCAGGGAGACTGCCTGGGCGTTGGCGGGAATACCGCAGGATCCCTTGATGAAGAATCCGCGCGTTACGGCGGCCTGCACGCTCGGCGTCCCGTTCAGAAAGGCGCCTGCGTTGAATGATGCGTATCTCGTATCCGCCACTCGGCACGGCGTCACGGCGACGAAGGGCATGGGGGTCGAGCCGGTCGTGACCAGCGCCTGGCGTCCCGAAGAGAGGGCTGCGCGTCCGCTCGGCTCGCTGCTCGCTTGTGCCGCTGCCTGAGGCATCCAGTACGGCGGCGCGGTCCAGTTCCTGATCTCATCGGTGGGCTGAGCAAGCGCCGAAAGCGAACCCACGAGCGCGACTGCAACAGACACGACCCATCTCATCTTCATTTCGTAACTCTCCTGATCGGCTTTGATTTCAGCCGCTGTACGGCGGGCGTAGGCTTAGAGAGAAGGGCGGAGCAAGATCGGGGCCACGCCACCAGAGCGCTTTCAGCCGTCAGAGACGGAGACGATTCGCGAACTCCAAGCGCGTTCGGCGTTCATCTGATGCGGATGTATCAGTCGTAAAGCGCCGGAACCGCCCGGAGCGAACGACAATTAATTGCTTGTCACCGTCTTTGCCCCCGGCTCAGTCCGGCAGCACGACGACGAGCTGGCGGCTCATCTTCCAGAAGCGCACGGGGTCCCGCACGGTGAGCTGGGACTCGTGCGGGCTCACGGCCGCGATCACGTAGCTGTCGGCCGGGTGGTCCGAGAGGATCACCGCCTGGTCGGCCGGCGCGCCGAGGTCGAACCGCGTCACCTTCCGGATGTCGATCCGGCGGAAGAGGGACTCGTCGAGGCGCCCGGTCCTCTGCCACGTGCCGCCGAACCCGAGGACGGACCCTTTCCGCTCGACGTATCCGACCTTCTGGAGCATCCCCCTCGGCGCGATCAGGACGTACGCCGCGGCGAGCTGCGCCTCGCGGTCCGCGAGCAGCGACCGGATCTGCTCGACGGCCTGCTCCTTCTCCTTCACGGTCCCGCGCAGCCCTTCGGCGGTCTGCGTGAGTTCGCGCGTACGCTCCTCGAGGGCCGCGATCGTCTCTTCCTTCTCGTCCAGCTGGCGGTGGAGCTCCCGGACGAGGCGTTCCAGGCCCAGGACCTTCTCCTCCGAAGCGCGGTTCGCCCGCTCGAGGGCCTCGAGCTTTTCGAGGTTGGCCCGCACCGACCTGCGGATGTCGTCGATCTGGCTCTTCAGGGTCTCGCGGCTCCCCGCGGAGGCCCGGCCCTCCTGCGCGACCGCGATCGACGTCTTGATCGCCTTGAGTTCCTTGACCCGCAGCTCCTCGAGGGCGGTCTGGACGTCGTCCAGCGTCCGCTGGAGATCGGCGTTTCGGGCGCGCTCGGCGGCGATTTCCTCCAGCGAAGGGCCGGGCTTCTCCGGAAGCGCGTTGATCGCCGCCGTGAGCGGGTCGGGTTCCTTTTTCTTCGGCTCTTCCCGCGCGCAGCCGGCGAGCGCGAGCGCCGTAAGCGAGGCCGCGAAGATCGTGCGGGACGGGAGGAATCTCGTCATGCATTCGTCCATGGAATCTGCGACTCAATCGTACGCCGTCTGCTAAATCGTTCAAGAGGCCCCACAAGCGCGAATGCCTGTCATACTCGTTGACGCCCCGGGGGAGGGGAGAGTAGTCTCTTTTTCCCCTTTCCAAGGAGGAGTTGCCCGTGGCGTTCAAGATCGGCGATAAGCTCGTCTACCCGAACCACGGTGTCGGCGTGGTGGAGACCATCCAGGAATCGCTCCTCCAGGGCTCTCCTGCGCCCTGCTACCAGCTCCGCCTCCTGGGCAACAACTCGCGCGTCATGGTCCCCGTCGGTAACTCCGACCGGATCGGCCTCCGCCCCCTCACGCGCCGCAAGGACGTGGGCGGTGTCTTCCGCGTCCTCGAGAACGGCATCCTGGCGCCGACGGGCGACTGGAAGGGCCGTTACAAGCAGAACCTCGACAAGATGCGCTCGGGGGCCCTCACGGACATCGCCGACGTGCTCAAGAACCTCAGCTGGGTCCAGAAGCAGAAGGCGCTCTCGTTCCGCGAGAAGAAAATGTACGAGCGCGCGCGCTACCTGATCGTCTCGGAGATCGCCCAGATCAACGGGCTGCCCGAGGGCGAGGTCGCGACCGAGGTCGAGAAGGCCCTGGACCGGGCCATGGTCAAGCGCCGCATCGGAACCGGAAGAGATCATTGACCTGATTCCCCCGCATTCGCGATGCGGGCGGCTGGAATTCCGTATAGTCGGCAGGATGGTCTGGAGGGGAGTTCGCCGCGCCCTGGTCGCCGCGATGTCGTTCGCGATGCTCGCGTCCGCGGCCCCGCCAGCCCCGTCGCGCACGGGCGACGTCCTGCTCGACTTCCTTCTCATCTCCCTCGAGGCGGAGAAGAAGGGCGCCGCTGAGGACGCCGAGGAGTTCGAGCGTGTGACGGAGCGCCTCGTGCGGGCCGAATCGGACGTCACGGTCGCCGTCGGGCGCCTCGTCCGCCTCCTGCGCGACGGCAGCCCGGACCGCGCGGTGCTCGACGCCGCGGCGGACGCGATCGAGGATGCCCGCGTGAGGGCGCTCGTCCAGCAGGAACGCCGCCGGGTGATCGCCGACTCCCTCGGCGCCCACGGCCGCCGGGCCGCGTTCCTTCGCGAGGAGATCGCGAAGCGGCGCGAGGGCGTGCGAGCGCCGTCCGATCCGGTGACGGGACGGTGGGACGTCACGATAAGTCCCGGCAACCGCCGCGGAACGCTGCGGCTCGCCCTCGACGGGACCATCGTCTCGGGCGATTACGTCCTCGACGGCGGCTTCCGCGGCTCCGTCCGCGGCACGTTCGTGGGGGACAAGCTCTCGCTCGACAGGATCGACGCCGAGCGAGGATTCGACGCCAAGTTCTATGGACGCGTGACGATCGGCACGGCGCGCCGCATCGGCGGAACATGGGAGGGAACGGTCATCGCTCCCGCCCCGGGTCCCTCGGGCGGCACCTGGAGCGCCCAGCCCGCACGCGAGGACGAAGGAGAACCCCGATGACGACCGAACACGACGACCACCTTCCGCCGCCCGCGCCCGCCCGCGAGAAGGGCAAGCGCGCGGCGGCGCCCGCTCCGGCGGCGGCTCCGCCCCGCGCTCTCGGGCCGTGGGCCGACCGGCTGCTCTTCGCGTCCGTCGGCCTCCTGGCCGGCTTTGCCGCGGCCTATCTCTACATGGACCGGATCCCGCCCGCGCTCAACACCACGGCGGCTGCCGACCCGCACGCGGGCGTCCCCGGCGTTGGTCCCGGCGCGACGCGCGACCTCCCCGGCAGCGGCGGCGGGCAGCCTTCGCTCGCGGCCGACCCCGTCGCCCAGCGCAAGCTCGCGGACCTCGAGTCCGCCGCGGCGAAGGAGCCGGGCAACTACGCGCTCCTCGTCCAGCTCGGCAACACGGCGTACGACCTCGAGAACTGGCAGAAGGCCGTCGACGCGTACGAGCGCGCGCTGAAGGTGCAGGGCGGCGACCCGAACGTCATGACGGACCTCGGCGTCGCGTACCGGAACACCGGGAACGGCACGAAGGCGCTGGAATACTTCGGAAAGGCGCTCGCGAGAGACCCGGCCCACTGGCCCGCGGCGTTCAACCAGGCGATCGTCTACGGCGTCGACCGCGGCGACAAGGCAAAGGCGAAGGAGATCCTGAACAAGATCAAGAAGGAGCACCCCGAGGTCAAGTCGGTCGACGGGCTCCTCGCCTCGCTGGACCAGAAGGGGTAATGGCCGAGTCTCCGGGCGACCTGTTCGACGACGAGCTTCCGTCGCCCGGAGCCGAGCCCCTTTCCGACGCCCCGCTCGCGGACCGCATGCGGCCGCGCGAGCTCTCCGAGGTCGCGGGGCCGTCCGACCTCGTGGGGGAGGCGTCGTTTCTCTCTCGCGCGATCGCGGCCGACCGCGTCCCGTCCCTCGTCTTCTGGGGCCCGCCCGGAAGCGGAAAGACGACGCTCGCGCGGATCATCGCCGCGAAGACGAAGGCGCGCTTCCTCGCGTTCTCGGCCGTCACCTCCGGCATCAAGGAGATCAAGGCCGTCATGGAGGAGGCCGCGCGCGCGCGCCGGCGCGGTCGGCGCACGCTCCTCTTCGTGGACGAGATCCACCGGTTCAACCGCGCGCAGCAGGACGCGTTCCTGCCGTTCGTGGAGGCGGGCGACATCGTCCTCGTCGGCGCGACGACCGAGAACCCGTCGTTCGAGCTGAACGGGGCGCTCCTCTCGCGCCTGCGCGTCGTCATCCTGCCGGCCATCGAAGAGAAAGACCTCGTTCTGCTGATGAAGAGGGCGCTGGCGGACCCCACGAGGGGCCTCAACGCGCTGGTGACGGTGGATGAAGATTCCTTCGAATGGTTAGGACGCTTTGCCGACGGCGATGCGCGGCGAGCACTGACGGCGCTCGAAGCTGCGGCCGCTCAACTCCTTTCAGAAGAAAATTCTTCTTCTTCCTCCTCTCCTCCTCCAGTTCTCTCGGTCCCCGTCCTCGAAGACCTCTTCAAACGAAAAGTCCTTCTCTACGACAAGTCCGGCGAGGAGCACTTCAACATCATCTCGGCGCTCCACAAGTCGCTGCGCGACTCGGACGTCGACGCATCGCTTTACTGGCTCGCGCGGATGCTCGAGGCGGGGGAGGACCCGCTCTACGTCGCGCGCCGCCTCGTGCGGTTCGCCTCGGAGGACGTCGGCCTCGCGGACGCCGGCGCGCTGACCCTCGCCGTGGCTGCGAAAGAGGCCGTGCATTTCATCGGGATGCCCGAGGGCGCGCTCGCGCTCTCGGAGATCGCGGTCTACCTCGCGCTCGCGCCGAAGTCGAATGCGCTCTACACGGCGTACGGCGAGGCCGTGGACGACATCCGCGAGCAGCCGAATCTCCCGCCGCCCCTCGCGATTCGCAACGCGCCGACGAAGCTCATGAAGGACGCGGGCTACGGGAAGGGCTACCGCTACGCGCACGACCTGCCGGAGAAGACGGCCGGCCTCTCGTGCCTGCCGGACGCGCTCCAGGGGCGGAACTACTACCGGCCGGACGGCGAAGGGCGCGAGAAAGCTCTCAAGGAGCGCGCCGACGCCCTCCGGGCGCTGCGGGAAAGAATGAAGAAGAAATGACCGCGCATCTTCTCGCGCTGCTCCTGTCGACGGCGCCCGCGGGCCTCTGGCACGCCGCGCTGGTGCCGACGTCCGAGTACCCCGTCACCTTCGACGTGCGGATCGCGGCGGGAAAAGGCGGGAAGCTCTCGGGGGCCCTCGTGAACGCGGGCGTCGAGTCGCCGCTGTCGTCCGTGACGTGGGACGGGGCGACGCTCGTCCTCGCGATCGCGAGCTACGACATGACGATCACGGCGGCGAAGACGGGCGATGCGCTGGAGGGGACGTACCGACGCACGGTCATCTCGGGCGTCGCCGAGGTGCCGTTCACCGCGTCGCGCACAATGCCGCCGCTGCCGCCCGCTCCCTCGAACGGCAAGTCCCTCGCCGGCTCGTGGGCCGTCGAGGTCGGCGGAGCGCCCGGCAAGGTCGAGAAGTTGACAGGCGTCTTCGCGCAGAAGGGCGCGGCCCTGACGGGAACGCTTTTCTCGACCACGGGCGACCACGGCGCGCTCCACGGCTGGTTCGACGGCGAGCGGATGCTCCTGACGGTCTTCGACGGCGTCCACGTCGACCGCTACGACGGCGAGATCCTCCCCGACGGTACCCTCGCGGGCGAGGTTCGCTCGGGCACGAAGCCGCCGGTCTCGTGGAGAGCCTCCCGAACCTCACCGTGAAAAGCCGCCCCGTCAGGCGATACGGCCGGCGCGCAGGATGAGCGGCCAGGTGATCGTCTTCGAGTCCGCGGGATCGCCCCAGGCCGCGGCGAACGCGGCCTCGAAGTCGGCGATCGGGTCGCGGCCGGTTTCCTTCGAGCAGCGCTTCAAGGCGGACCACGTCGAGAGGTAGCCGAGCGTCCGTTCGAGGCTCCACTCGGCCGTCATCGTCACGGGCGGTACGGGGATTTCTTCGAATGGGAAGAAGAGATCGGCGTAGCGCCGGGCGACGAGCGCGCGCTCGGGGGGCCAGTGCGCCTCTACGGACGCGTGGAAGGCGTGGAAGACCTCCTCCACCGCGGCCGACTCCGGGATCTGGAAGAGATCGTAGGCCCATACCGCCACGGCGCCTCCGGGAGCCCCGACCCTGCTCACACTTTCGAAGAATCTCTTCGGATCGAACCAGTGAACCGCCTGACCGGCCGTTACGAGATCGACGCTCGCGTCGTCGAGCCCCGGATCCTCGGCGGGGGCCACTCGATACGAAACGCCCTCGCACGGCGTCGCGTGAGCGATCTGCTCGGCGCTGGCGTCCGTCGCGACGACCTCGGCGAAATGGTCCGCGAGGCCGCACGCCGCCTGCCCGCTGCCCGTGCCGGCGTCCCAGCAGAGCGTGTGCCGTCCCACGAGCGCGGCCACGGCGTCGAAGAGCTCCGGCGGATAGACGGGCCGGTAACGCGCGTAGTCGCCGGCGTGTCCCGAGAAGTGGTCGTTGAAGACCGGTCCGCTCAGATCTCTTCCCGGCGGTAGTTCGGGGCTTCCTTCGTGATGATGACGTCGTGCGCGTGGCTTTCCTTGAGCCCCGCCGCCGTGATCCGCACGAACTTCGCCTTCTTCACGAGGTCCGGAAGACTCGCGGCGCCCGACAGGCCCATGCCCGACCGCACGCCGCCCGTGAGCTGTCCGAGGAGCGTCGAGACGGGGCCCTTGTACGGGACCATGCCCTCGATGCCCTCGGGGACCATCTTCCGCGGCTCTTCCTCGTCCTGGAAGTAGCGGTCCGCCGAGCCCTGCTTCATCGCGCCGATCGAGCCCATGCCCCGGTACGCCTTGAACGTGCGGCCCTGGTAGAGGATCGTCTCGCCCGGCGCCTCGTCCGTGCCCGCGAAGAGGCTCCCGATCATCACGGAGTGGGCGCCGGCCGCGAGCGCCTTCGTGACGTCGCCGGAGAACTTGATCCCGCCGTCCGCGACGAGCGTCACGCGCGACTTTCCGATGCCCTTGATTGCCTCGAGGATCGCGTGGATCTGCGGGACGCCGGCGCCCGTGACGACGCGCGTCGTGCAAATCGAGCCGGGCCCGATCCCGATCTTCACGGCGTCGGCGCCTCGCCGGATGAGATCCCGTGTGCCTTCAGCCGTCGCCACGTTGCCCGCGAGGACCGGCGTCGACGGGAAGGCCTTCTTGAGCGCGGCGAGGCCCTTGAGGACGCCCTCGCTGTGGCCGTGCGACGAGTCGAGGACGAGAAGGTCGACCTTCGCCGCGATGAGCTCGCGGGCGCGGTCCTTGAGGTCGGCCGAGGCCCCGACGGCCGCGGCGACGCGCAGGCGGCCGAGCGAGTCCTTGCAGGCGTTCGGGTACTTGATCTGCTTCTGGATGTCCTTGACCGTGATGAGGCCCTTGAGGTTGCCGCCGCGGTCGACGACGAGGAGCTTCTCGATCCGGTGGCGGTGGAGGAGCTCCTTTGCCTGCTCGAGCGTCGTCCCGGGCGGGCACGTGACGAGGTTCTCCTTCGTCATGCGCTCGGAGATCGGGAGGTCCATCCGGGTCTCGAAGCGGAGATCCCGGTTCGTCAGGATGCCGACGAGCTTCCCGCGCTCGTCCACGACGGGAACGCCGGAGATCCGGAAATTCGCCATGACCTCGAGGGCTTCGGAGATCTTCTGCGTCGGGCGGCAGGTGACGGGGTCGACGATCATCCCGCTCTCGGAGCGCTTCACCTTGTCGACCTCGGCGGCCTGTGCCTCGATCGTGAAGTTCTTGTGGATGACGCCCAGTCCGCCGTTCTGCGCCATGGCGATCGCGAGCCGCGATTCCGTGACCGTGTCCATGGCGGCCGACAACACGGGGATGTTCAGCGAGATCCCGTCCGTGAGCCGGGTCCTGAGATCCGTGTCGGCGGGGTGGACACGGGAGTGGGCGGGGAGGAGGAGAACGTCGTCGAACGTCAGCGCCAGAGGGATGTCACGGTCGTTCACCATGTGGATTCATACCATACGGGGCCCGAGGGGGGCGTCTCGGCAGGAGTGGAGCGAGGCGGGCGAGCCAGACGAGCTCGGCCAGCCGGTATGCCCGTGAGCCCTTCGTCGCGGTTGACCGAGCGGGTCGAGAAGTGATCTCATGCGGCCACTCAGAACCGTCCAGCGATCCGATCACGCCACCGTGAAGAGGCCGGAAGGCCGAAGGAGCGCCCCATGACGAAGAAGGTTCTTCCCCCCGGAATCACCCGCCGCAGGTTCGCGAAGCTCACCGGAGGCGGCGCCCTCGCCGCCGGGATTGGCGGGCCCGCTTTCCTCTTCCCCCAGAGGGCGGCGGCCCAGCAGAAGACGCTGAAGATCATCCAGTGGAGCCATTTCGTCCCCGCGTGGGACACGTGGTTCAACGGCACGTACGTCAAGGAGTGGGGTCAGAAGAACAACACGAACGTGGTCGTCGACAACATCAACCTCGTCGACCTCGCCGCGCGGGCCGCCTCGGAGGTCTCCGCGAAGAAGGGCCACGACTTGTTCATGTTCCTCTCGCCGCCAGCGGCCTACGAGTCGCAGGTCATCGACATGTCGAACGTGTACAAGGAGGTCGAGAAGAAGCACGGAAAGAAGATCGACCTCGCGCACAAGTCCACGTACAACCCGAAGACGAAGAAGTACTTCGCGTTCTCGGACGCCTACACGCCCGACCCCGGCAACTGGCACAAGGACTGGTGGACGGAGGCCGGGTTCCCGAACGGCCCCGACACGTACGACGACCTCCTCAAGGGTGCGAAGAAGATCCGCGACGCGAACGGCCACCCGTGCGGCGTCGGCCTCTCGCAGGAGCTGGACACAAGCATGGCGATGCGCGCGCTCCTCTGGTCCTTCGGCGGGGCCGAGCAGGACGAGGCCGGCAACGTCACGATCAACTCGAAGCAGACGATCGAAGCCCTGAAGTACATGAAGGAGCTCTACACGCAGACGGAGACCGCGGAGGTCTTCACCTGGACGCCCCCATCGAACAACCAGGCGATGCTGGCGGGCCGCGTTTCCTATGTCGCGAACGCGATCTCGGTCACGCGCCAGTCCGAGCGGGAGAAGCTGCCGATCGACAGCAAGATCATGATCAGCCAGGCTCTGAAGGGGCCCGTCCGGCGGATTGCGGCCGAGCACGTCATGAACTGCCACGTGATCTGGGAGTTCGCGGAGAACAAGGACGGCGCGCAGAAGTTCCTGATCGACTTCATGGACCACTTCCACGAAGGCTTCGTCGCCGGGCAGTTCTACAACTTCCCGTGCTTCCCCTCGACCGTGCCGGACCTCCAGAAGGAGATCTCAAACGATCCGCGGGCGAACCCTCCGGACAAGTACAAGGTTCTTGGCAACGTCCTCGACTGGGCCACGAACGTCGGTTACCCGGGTTACGCGACGGCGGGCATCGCCGAGGCGTTCTCGACGTGGGTGATCCCGACGATGTTCGCAAAGGTCGCGCGGGGCGACGAGTCCGCGGAGGACGCCGCGAAGGCGGCGGAGGCCGAGTACAAGCGCATCTTCGCGCGCTGGAAGTAACCGCCCGATGGCGGTCGTCGAAACACGGAACCTGACCAAGGTCTTCAAGGAGGGAGAGCTCGGAGCCGTCAACGACGTCAGCCTGGCCACTGAAGAGGGGGAGTTCTTGGTCTTCCTGGGGCCGTCGGGCTCCGGGAAGACCACGCTCCTCCGCATGATCGCCGGCCTCGAGACTCCAACCTCCGGCGAGATCCTGATCGGTGGCCAGCTCGTGAATCACCTGTCCCCGCGCGAGCGGCGCATCGCCATGGTCTTCCAGAGCTACGCGCTCTATCCGCACCTCACGGTTTACAAGAACATCGCGTTTCCGCTCAAGGCGCAGAAGGTTCCGAAGGAAAAGCACGACGCGAAGGTGCAGTGGGCCGCGGGGCTCCTCGGGATCGGCAGGCTCCTGGACCGCAAGCCGCGGGAGCTTTCCGGCGGCGAACGGCAGCGCGTGGCACTCGCCCGCGCCATCGTGCGCGAGCCGGCGGTGTTCCTTCTGGACGAGCCCCTCTCAAACCTCGACGCCAAGCTCCGCGCGTCGGCTCGCGAGGAGCTCGAACAATTCCAGGCGCGCGTGGGGACGACGACGATCTACGTCACGCACGACCAGGTCGAGGCGATGGCGATGGGGGATCGCGTCGTCGTGATGGAAAAGGGGAAAGTCCGCCAGATCGGAACGCCGGCCGACGTTTACGACGAGCCGGCCGACACGTTCGTGGCGACGTTCCTGGGCTCGCCACCCATGAACCTCGTCTCCGCCGGGGGCACGATCACGGGCTTCCGGCCCGAGCATTTCCTCCCCGCCCGCGCCGCGGCGATCCCGGACTCCGTCCCGATGCGTCTCGCGTTCAGCCACGAGGAGTATCTCGGCGCAGAGCGAATCCTCTACGGGACGCTCGCGGACGGAAGCTGCGCGGGAGCAAAGGTCGTCTCGCGGATCGCCTCGACGCACGCCGGCGTCTTCGCGAAGGACACGACGTACGACTTCGCCGTCGAGAAGCGCCACCTGAAGCTCTTCGACGAGGCCACGGGGATCCGGAAACGATGAGCGCGGGCGCGAAGCGGGAGGAGCGCTGGCTGGCCCCGGCCATGTTCCTGCCGGCTGTGTTCTACATCCTCGCGCTCGTCGGAGTTCCCCTCGTCCTCGCGGTCCTCTACGCCTTCAGCGACGCGCGCATCGGCGGCTCCGGTTTTCACCTCGTCGGGCTGGAGAACTTCCGCAGCATTCTGCAGAGCCCGGGCTTTCGCAAGGCGATCCGGAACTCCATCGTGTTCACGCTGTCCGCCCAGGTCATCGTGATCGTCTGCTCGAACATCCTCGCGACGGCCCTGGAAGAGCCTTTCCGCGGGCGCGGCCTCGTGAGGTTCCTGATCCTCCTCCCGTGGGTCGCGCCGGTCTCCCTCGGCACGATCGGCTGGAAGTGGATTCTCGACTCCATCTACAGCGTCATCACGTGGGTGCTCGTCGCGCTGCACGTCTACAAGCCGTACAGCGCTCCGATGTGGCTCGGGGAGCCCAACCTCGCCATGGCCTCGGTCGTCCTCGTGCACTGCTGGCGGCTGATCCCGTTCTCCACCGTGATCATGCTGGCCGGCCGCTCGGCGATCCCGAAGGAGATCCCGGAGGCCGCGGCCATCGACGGCGCGGGCTTCTGGAGGACGCTCTTCCAGATCAAGATCCCGATGATGACGCCCATTCTGAGCGTGGCCGTCCTCTTCGGGATCATCTTCACGTTCACGGACATGACGGTCGTCTACATCCTGACCGCCGGCGGCCCCTTCGACTCGACGCAGACGCTGCCGTCGCTCGCCTTCGCGACCGGGATCGCGGGCAGCGACCTCGCCGCGGGGGCCGCAATCTCGCTCTTCCTGGTGCCGGTTCTCATCGCGGTCGCGTACCTGATGCTCCGCGTCGCACACCGCAGCGAGGTGGCCTGATGCAGCGCGGCGGGCTGCACCGGTTCGGCGCCCGGGCCCTTCACGTCTCCGTGCTGGGCTTCTTCGTCGTCGCGCTGGGCTTTCCGTTCTTCTGGATGCTCATCGCGGCCTTCAAGCAGAACATCGACCTCTACACGGTCGAGAACAACCCGTTCCTGTTCAACCTCCCGCCGACCTTCGAGCACATCCGGTTCCTGTTCGTGGAAACGCGGTTCATGCGCTGGCTGGGGAACACGGCGCTCGTGGGCTTCCTGGTCGTGGCGATCACGCTCGTGCTGGCCGTGCCGGCCGCGTATGCGCTCGCCCGGCTCGCCGGGCGCTGGGGGGAACGGCTCGGGATCGCCATCTTCCTCACGTACCTGATCCCCCCGACGCTGCTCTTCATACCGCTCTCGCGAGTCGTCGCGCTCCTGGGGCTCCAGGACAGCATCTTCTCCGTGGTTCTCGTCTACCCGAGCATGACGATCCCGTTCTCCATCTGGCTCCTGATGGGCTTCTTCAAGTCCATCCCGAAGGAGCTGGAGGACGCGGCGATGGTGGACGGCCTGACGCGATTCGGCGCCTTCTTCCGAATGGTCGTCCCGATCTCCGTCTCCGGAATCCTGACGGTCGTCATCTTCAGCTTCACGCTCGTGACCCAGGAGTTCGTCTACGCGCTGACGTTCATCTCGCCGGAGCGGAACCAGATGATCGGCGTCGGGATCCCGATCTACCTCGTCCGGGGCGACGTGTACTATTGGGGCTCGCTGATGGCGGCGTGCCTGATCGCGAGCCTGCCGATCGCCGTCGTCTACAACCTGTTCCTCGATCGCTTCATCGCGGGGTTCACGGTCGGCTCGGTCAAGTAGGGCGGCGCGTCCGGACGACGGGAAACGGCTCAGCCTACGGGCGCGTGAGCGCCGTGGCACTTCTTGTACTTCTTCCCGGAGCCGCAAGGGCAGGGGTCGTTGCGGCCGACCTTCGGGCCCGCGGCCTTCACGGTCGAGACCCCGAAGTCGCCGCCCGAGGTCGGGTCGTAGGCGCCCTGGTAGTTGAGGTCCTGTTCCCTGTGGCGGGCTTTCTTCTCGAGCTCGGCGGCCGCGCGGCGCGAGGACGCCGAGCCGGTCTCGGCGGCCTCGCCGGCCGAGACCTCGACCGCGACCTCCTGGTGAGAGGCGCGCTCCGCCGGGGCCTGCTGGACCTCGAAACGGAACAGGTACTGGAGGATCTGCTCCTCGATCCCTTCCTTCATCGCCTCGAAGAGCGTGAACGACTCCTTCTTGTACTCGACGAGCGGGTCGCGCTGGCCGTAGCCGCGCAGCCCGATGCCTTCCTTGAGGTGGTCGAGGCCGAGGAGGTGGTCTTTCCAGAGCGTGTCGACCGTCTGGAGCATGAAGAACTTCTCGAAGTCGCGGAGGACCTCGGGGCCGACGGACTTCTCCTTGGCCTCGTACGTTTCGCGCACGGCCGCCCGGAGGCTCTCCTTGAGCTCCGCGTTCGTCTCGTTCGTCGACATGCCCTTGGCGGAGGGCTTGAGGCCGTACGTCTCGGCGACGAGCGACTCGAAGGCGTCCCAGTTCCACTCCGAGACGTCCTTGCCGGCGGGGCAGTGACGGTCGACGTAGTCCTCCGAGACGTCCTCGGCGAGTGCCATCACGTAGTCGCGCGAGAGCTTGCCGGTCAGGATCTCCTTGCGGAGCCGGTAGATTTCCTCGCGCTGCTTGTTCATGACGTCGTCGTACTCGAGGAGGTGCTTGCGGGTGTCGAAGTTGCGGCCCTCGACCTGCCCCTGCGCTCGCACGATCGACTTCGTGACCCACCGGTGCTCGATCGGGACCCCTTCCTCCATGCCGAGGCGTTTCATGAGGCCCGACAGGCGGTCGGACCCGAAGATGCGCATGAGGTCGTCCTCGAGCGAGAGGTAGAAGCGCGAGGAGCCGGGATCGCCCTGGCGGCCCGCGCGGCCGCGGAGCTGGTTGTCGATGCGGCGCGACTCGTGGCGCTCGGTGCCGATGATGTGGAGGCCGCCGAGCTCGACGACCTGCTCGTGGGCCTCGGCCGTCTCCTTCTGGAGCTCGACGAGCAGCGTCTTGTACTGCTCCTCGTCGTCCTTGGCCTTCTGGCGCGCGAGGTACTCGGGGTTGCCCCCGAGGAGGATGTCCGTGCCGCGGCCCGCCATGTTCGTCGCGATCGTGACGGCGGCCACCTGGCCTGCCTGCGCGACGATCGTCGCTTCCTGCTCGTGGTACTTCGCGTTCAGGACGACGTGCGGGACCTTCCGCTTCTTGAGCATCGTCGAGAGGTGCTCGGACTTCTCGATCGAGATCGTGCCCACGAGGACGGGCTGGCCCTTCTCGCTCTTCTCGGCGATCTCCTCGACCACGGCGTCGAACTTCTCGCGCTCGGTCCGGTAGACGAGGTCGTGCTCGTCGATGCGGACCATGTCGCGGTTCGTCGGGATCACGACGACGTCGAGCTTGTAGATCTTGTCGAACTCGGCGGCCTCGGTGTCGGCCGTGCCCGTCATGCCCGACAGCTTGTCGTACATGCGGAAGTAGTTCTGGAGCGTGATCGTCGCGAGCGTCTGGTTCTCGCGCTCGATCTTGACGCCTTCCTTCGCCTCGACGGCCTGGTGGAGGCCGTCCGACCAGCGACGCCCGGGCATGAGGCGGCCCGTGAACTCGTCGACGATGATGACCTGCCCGTCCTTGACGACGTAGGCCACGTCCCGCTTGTAAAGCGTGTGCGAGCGCAGGGCCTGCTGACAAGCGTGCAGGAGGTCGATGTTCACCGGGTCGTAGAGGTTTTCGACGCCGAGGAGGCGCTCGCACTTCGTGACGCCTTCCTCCGTGAGCGAGGAGGTGTGCGCCTTCTCGTCGAGGAGGAAGTCCCCGGTCGTCGTCTTGTTCCCGTACTTGTCCTTGACCTCTTCGCCGCGAACGAGCTTCGGGACGATCCGGTCGACCTTGTAGTAGATGTCCGTCTCGCCCTCGGACGGGCCCGAGATGATGAGCGGCGTCCGGGCCTCGTCGATGAGGATGGAGTCGACCTCGTCGACGACCGCGAAGACGTGCCCGCGCTGGACCATCTGCACGAGCTCGAACTTCATGTTGTCGCGCAGGTAGTCGAAGCCGAACTCGTTGTTCGTGCCGTAGGTGATGTCGCAGCGGTAGGCGTCACGGCGGTCCTCGTCCGGCATGTCGTGCTGGATGCAGCCGACCGTAAAGCCGAGGAACTTGTAGATGCGGCCCATCCACTCGGCATCGCGCTTGGCGAGGTAGTCGTTGACCGTGACGACGTGGACGCCGCGTCCCGAGAGGGCGTTCAGCGACACGGCGAGCGTCGCGACGAGCGTCTTGCCCTCGCCCGTCCGCATCTCCGAGATCTTGCCCTCGTGGAGGACCATGCCTCCCATGAGCTGGACGTCGTAGTGGCGCTGGCCGATGGCGCGCCACGCCGCTTCGCGGACGAGCGCGAACGTCTCGACGAGCTCCTTGTTCAGCGTTTCGCGCGCGAGGGTGCGGCGCTCCTCGACTTTCTCGGGAAGGGTCTTCAGGGCGTCCTGGATGCGCGTGCGGATCGCACCGACGCGCGCGCGCAACTCGTCGTCCGAGAGCGGCTTGATCCCGGCCTCGAGCGCGTTGATCTCCGCCACGCGGGGCCGCATGGCCTTTACGTCGCGCTCGTGCTTCGTGCCGAAGACTTTAGAGAGGGCCTTGTCGATGATCATGAAAGGAGGGCCCGCGCATGCACAGCGCTGGGACGGGGGATGTTAGCAGAGGGGGCGGAGGTCAGAAGGCGTTCAACACGTAGTCGAGCGGGTTCGACGGCTTGCCGTCTACGCGCACCTCGTAGTGGAGGTGCGGGCCGGTCGAGCGGCCCGTGGAGCCGACGAGGGCGACGAGGTCGCCCCGCTTGACGCGCTGGCCTTCGGCGACACGCGCCGCCTGCAGGTGTCCGTACAGGGTCGTCACGCCGTACCCGTGGGCGATCTGGACGAACCGCCCGTAGCCCTTGTCGATGCCCACCTTCACGACCGTGCCGGAGGCGGGCGCGACGATGCGGTTGCCCGCGGGCGTCGAAATGTCGATTCCGGGGTGGTACTCGGGATGTCCGGTGAACGGGTCGGGCCGCTGGCCGAAGCCCGCCGTCAGGACGCCGGCCGCGGGAGCGATCGTCGGCGTGAGGGCGAGCTGGTCGGCCTGAGTCGCCAGCCGCTTTTCGACGAGCTGGAGGCGCGACGAGAGGAGGGCGCCGCGGCGGCCGGCCTCGGTGAGCCCCGTGTCCGCCGAAGCGGACGGGTCGATCGGGGCCGCGGACAGGCCGCCGACGCCGCCGGTGCCGGGGTCGCGCACGGCCGAGAGGCCGGCGACGATCGAGAGGCGGCGGGTGCGGTCCTCGAACTCGGCCAGCTGTTTTTCGAGCGACTCGAGGCGGGCGTTCGTGAGGGCCGCGCGGGTACGCAGGTCGGAGTTCTCGGCCAGGATGGCCGTGACCTCGCGGTTCTTGTTGATGGAACGGACCCAGAGGATCGAGAAGGTGGCGCCCAGGAAAACGGCCGTCAGGAAGGCGGCGCCGAGACCCCAGAGCAGCCGCGAGGAGACGTGGAACTGCCTGAAACGCGCTTTCGCGTGGGGGACGAAGATGATCGTGTGCTCGCGCTTCGGCATCTCGTCTCGCTCCCGGGCAAAAGAATGCACGGCCTACCCGGGAAGGCCTTTTCGATATGCGAGGCGAATTTGAGGCCCCGGCCGTGGCCTGTCAAGTGAATTGGATGCATCATGGAAACCGGCCGTGTTTCAACGACTTACGGTGATTCGGACGTCTCGCGCCCAGGCCTGAAGCGCAGCGCTTCCGCCACCTCCGCCGCCCCGACCGAGGCCCTGCCGGCGAGGTCGGAAATCGTCCGGGACACCCGGAGGACGCGCTGGTAGCCGCGGGCCGAGAGCGTGAGTCGGTCGACGGCCCGGTCGAGAAGGGCCTTGGCGTCGGGGGTGGGCTTCAGAGCCGCACGTCCGGAACGGCCGGACAGGGCCGCGTTGACGAGCCGCGGATCGCCCGTGCGGGCCCGCTGGACCTCCCGGGCGGCCACGACCCGGGCCCGCACGGCACGGGAGGGCTCCCCGTCGCCGTCCGCTCCGAAATCGGAAGACGAGAGCGCGGGCACCTCCACGTGGAGGTCGATCCGGTCCAGCAGCGGGCCCGAGATCTTCCTCCGGTAACGGGCCACGTCGCGAGGGGAGCACGCGCAGGCGCGCCGCGGGTCGCCCCGATGGCCGCAAGGGCACGGGTTCATCGCCGCTACGAACAGGAAGCGCGCGGGGAAGGTCCGCGCGCCGGCGGCGCGGGCGACCGACACGACTCCGTCTTCGAGAGGCTCGCGGAGTGCCTCGAGCGCGTCGCGCCGGAACTCCGGCAGCTCGTCCAGGAAGAGGACGCCGTAGTGGGCGAGAGAGAGCTCGCCGGGATGCGGATCGGCGCCGCCCCCCGTGAGCGCCGCGGCCGACGCGCCGTGGTGCGGCGAGCGGAACGGGCGCTGGACGAGGAGGCCGCTCCGCGCGGGCAGCCGGCCGGCGACGCTCCAGACGCGGGTGACTTCGAGGCTCTCCTCGCGCGAGAGCGGCGGAAGGAGGCCCGGCAGGCGCCGAGCGAGCATCGTCTTGCCCGACCCGGGCGGCCCCGTCATCAGGAGATTGTGGCCGCCGGCGGCGGCGATCTCGAGGGCGCGCCGTGCGACGGCCTGGCCGCGGACGTCCGCGAGGTCCTGCTCTGGCTTCGCCTCCACGAAGGACTCCTCGGCAGGAACGGCCTTCGGGAGCGGGAGTTTTCCGAGAAGGTGGGCGATGGCGGCGCCGAGATGGTCCGCGGCCCGGACATCGAGGCCGTGAATCGCCGCCGCTTCGGGGGCATTTTCCGTGGGAACGACGATTTGCCGCCCTTCGCGGAAGGCCGCCTCCGCCAGAGCGAGAACGCCGGGCACCGGCCGGAGGGCTCCGTCGAGCCCGAGCTCGCCGACGAGCATCGTGGACGCGAGCGCCTCGGCCGGGACGTCGCCGTTCGCGGCGAGGATGGCGAGGGCGACGGCGAGGTCGAGCGCGGTGCCCGACTTCGGAAGGTCGGCGGGCGCGAGGTTCACGACGACGTTCTTCGACGGGGCGGGGAAGCCGACGTGGCGGAGCGCCGAACGGATGCGCTCGCGGCTCTCCTTCACGGCGGCATCGGGCAGGCCGACGATCGTGAGCCCCGGCAGGCCAGCGCCGATTGCGCACTCGACGACCACGGCCACTCCGTCGAGGCCGACGACCGTCGCGGAGTGCGCCCGGGCGACCGTCATGTCACCGCATGTTTACACCAAGCGCGCGAAGGACGCAGAGCAATAACCAGCATGGTGCGACCTTCGCCGACTGCCTAAACCGCCTGGCAGGAAGCGAGACGCCCGGAAAACCGACGCTGATTCGTTTGCATCCCTTGACTGCCGCCGAAGCTCGGCCGCACCGGTTACTCATTGAGCTTGCGAGTTCCGAGCTTCGCCGCGTTGCTGCCAGGGCGAAGGGCGCAGCAACTTCAAAGGAGTCGAGATGGTAAGAAGAGGGTCGTTGATCTTGACGTCATGCGTTTGGATTGCGGGCACATGCACCCCTGCGATGGCCTCTGAGCATGAGCGCGCTGTCAAGCCTGCATGGCTCTGGTCGGACGAGGAGCGTTTCACGGCGAGGTTTGCCCCGGGCACTGCCGAGGCGCGAGTGAGCGCCGCGGCTTCCATGAACGTGATCCCTCAGCAGACCGGCCCCAAGGCACTCGCGGCTGGCGTGGCGGCGTCAGGTTCAGGCCCGATCGTCACAGATGTGATCGATGGATCTGTTCACCCGGAGCTTCTCATGCCCATCGAGCTCTTTAACGATGTAGTGCTCATGCGCTACCTTCCGGAGGGGCCGCCGCCGAGAGACGACGCAATAGCGCGCTGGCGAGAAGTGGGGATGGCAGAGGACCCTGACGCGCTATTGCGTGATGTAAGCCGGGGGATGGTGTCGATTCTGCGCGAGAGGAGCCGGCGTGCGACCCGGGAAGAACGAAGTCCAGCAGAGGCGGGAGACCTACGGGACGGGCCGCGCGAGCTCTACTGTCGAGTCGCAGCGGACGCCTTCGAGACGCTGCGAATCAAGCTGGGAGGCGGCGAATACGAGCGATTCCTGAGGCTTCTTTACGAGGGCTTTGCCCCCGGTCGGAGAATGCTGGTGTTTGAATCACCGCTGCAGACTGAGAATGCGCTTCGGTCGCGAGTGCGGGGTTGCCGATGAGTGCCTGCCGGAGGTTCCACGTGCTCGTCGCTGTCTTGCTCTCGGCGGTCGCGTCGCCAGCAGTCGCGCAGTCAGGCTGGCCGTTTGTAAACGTCATACTCTCGAACTCGCAGGCTCGGACGTTCGCAGCAGCGACGCTATGGGACGGCCAGCTCGACTATTCATGCACGGTCACAGCGAAGATATTCTTGGGTCCGGTGGACGGAAGCGGGTACCCATATCCATTCTTGCGTGACAGCCAGACAAGCACAGGCCAAGCTCAGGCAAGCGTCGACTTCCAATTCAACCCCGCCCTGTGCTATTCGGCGCTAGGTAGCGCTACCTTCGAATGGCCTGCTTCCCCGCCCTTGCCTCCGCCCGGTGTCACGATGTCAGGTCCGACGCGATCTCTCAATTGCCCGCCCCCCTCGGGCGGTGGGAGTTGCGGCGGAACGCCCGAGGGCGGTGGGCTTGATTACCAGGATCCGGGACAATGCGACCCTGGTGAACCGTGCTGCTCCTCGCCGATCATTGTCAACCTCGATGGCCGCGGTTTTGATTTGTGTGGCCCGGCCGATCCTGTGTCATTTGACCTCAACGCCGACGCACGACCCGAGAGAGTCACTTGGGTGGCCCGAGGAAGTAGGGACGGCTTTCTCGTCCTCGATCGTAACGGGAACGGTCAAGTGGATAGTGGGGCTGAGCTTCTCGGGAACCACACACCGCTCCCCGATGGATCGATTGCCTCGAATGGCTTTTCCGCTTTGGCGGCATTTGACAGCCCCGTAAATGGCGGAAATGGTGACGGAATTATTGACGGGCGGGATGTGATTTTTGGCAGCCTGCGCGTTTGGGTGGATGTAGACCACAATGGGCGTGCCGACGCCGGGGAACTCTTCACGCTAGAGGATCTGAACATCGTGCGGATCGGGTTGGATTACCGAGAATCACGCCGCCACGATGTTCACGGGAACCTGCTCCGTTACTGGGGTCACGCTATCCTAAGGGATGAGCGCGGCCGGGATAAGCGCGTCGATACCTGCGACGTGTTCTTTATTATCGTGCACTAACGAGGGCGGTTGAATCGTGGCGCGAGCCTGGCGGATTCTTCTTGCTGCTTGCTGCCTGTTCGGGTGCGGGGGCGAAGAGTCGTCGCCCCCGGAACACGTCCCGGCAGGCGCGCTGCGGGTCGCCGGCCAGGGCCGGCCCAGTTGGATCTACTGCACACCGTTGCCGGAGGCAAACCCTGCCGTTAACGGACGGACATCCTGGTTCCATTGTGTCGTCTTTGAAGAGCAGCTCTCGGGCCCTGTGCTCGAGGGCGACTTTTTCTCGGCCTTTGACCTAAGGCCGGTTCGCGAACCGCAGCCCGCATTCATGCCCGTTCGTCTTCGCGCCGCACCGAGACCGAAGGAAGTGGTGGGCGCAGTCATCCGGCTCGCATATCCCGAAGTGCTGGCACCGGAGGGTTGGGTCGAGCGGAGAGGCCCTAATGGGCAGGTTTCGCGCTTCCTCTACCGAAACGGTCTCGCGGTCAGAGAACAGGGGGGCGAGTGATCAGTTCAGGACGGCGAGAGTGAGGGTCAGCGTCTGGCCCGCGCGGAGCGACCGGGCAGAGCGCAGGCGGTTCTCGTGGAGGATCGCGTCGGTCGTCGTCCCGTACCGAGCGGCGAGGGAGTAGAGCGTCTCGCCCGGCTTGACCGTGTGCGTGACCTTCCGGGCCGCGGCGCTGCTGGCCGCGACGGCCCGCGCTTCGGAGAACCCCTCCGCCGGGATGTCGACGCGCGCGGGGAGTGCGGCGGCTGCAGGGGAAACCGGAGTCGCCGCGACGGGCGCCGCCGTGAACGGGCCGACGTCCGACGCGCGCGTGATCGCGGACGCGGGGGTCGGGACGCTGCGGATCTCTCCCTGCGGAGTCGAGGACTTCGCGGCGAGCTGCTCTCTTGGGTGGCTCTTCGGACGGGAGGGGACGACGAGGACGGTGCCCTTCTGCAGCTTCGCGGTCCGCGGGATGTCGTTCCAGTCGCACAGCTCGCCGACGGAGACGCCCGCACGCGCGGCGACCCTCGTCAGCGTCTCGCCCTTCTTCACCGTGATGCGTTTCTCGGCGACCTCGGGCGCGGTCGGAAGGCCGGGCAGCCGAGCGACGACGAGCGCCGCGGTGCCCGGCGGGACCCGAAGGCCGTACGACGGGATGCCGTGCGGCGTCGAGCGCGTCCGGAGCTCGCTGTTGAGGAGCTGGAGCTCCGGAAGCGTAGCGCCGACGGCCCCGGCCACGCGCCCGAGGTCCACCGGTTTCGTGATGGTCACGGTGTCCCACGCGATCGGCGGGTCGGGCACGACGTCGAACCCGAAACGCGCCGGGTCCTTGGCCATGAGCGCGGTTGCGAGCACGAACGGAACGTAGTCGCGCGTCTCGCGGCGCAGCGTCGAGCCCTGTGCGAGCCCCCAGAAGTCGCGGGCCCCGGTCCGCTGAAGACCTTTCAGGATTCGGCCCTCACCGGCGTCGTACGCCGCCATCGCGAGGTGCCAGTCGCCGAACATCTCGTAGAGGTCGCGGAAATACGCAGCCGCGGCGCGCGTCGACTTCACAGCGTCACTGCGCTCGTCGTATTCGCGCGTGCGGTGGAGGCCGTAGCGGCGGCCGGTGCCTTCGATGAACTGCCAGAATCCGTGCGCCGCGGCGCGCGAGTGCGCCTGGTACTTGAAGGCGGACTCGACCATCGCAACGTAGACGAGATCCTCGGGGACGCCCTCTTCCTTGAGGATGCCGCGCATCAGGTCCATGTAACGGCCGCTGCGCTTGAGAGCTGTCGCGAAGCCGAGCGGGATGCGGAACTGGTAGAAGGCGACTGCCCGCAGCACCTGCTCGTTCACGACGATCGGGATGTCGAACGACACGCCCGAGGGGATGGCGGCGATCTCCCTCCTGGCCTTCTCGAACTCCTCCGGGCTCGCCGTCGGCGCCGCGGCGACGAGGCTGTCGCGTGGGTCCTCCGCCGGCGCGCGCTCCGGTTCGGCGGTGCGGGCGGCGGCGTCGAGGACGGGCCGGTAGACGGCGACGCTTTCCCACAGCTCGCCCGCGAAGGCGACATCGAACCCGTTGCCGGGGCGGGCCGCCGCGCGAAAGGTCTCGAGCGCGCCGCGGAACGCCTCGCGCGCGCAGTCGGCGTCGCCCGCGAGGGCGAAGGCCTTGCCGCGGTAGAAGAGGTTTGTCGCCTGGGTCCGGGCCGCGAACGCGAGGGCGTCGGGCGACGGGGGAGCCGGCGCGGCGGCCTGCTCTCCGGCCGGCGCGGACGCGCAACCCGCCGCCGCGAGCGCTCCGAGGACGGCGAGAAGACGCGCGCCCTTCATTCGGCGCGCACGTTGAACTTGAGGGAGAGCAGGAGCTTCTGGAGGTCCTGCGACGCGGCGAGCTCGACGTCGAAGCGCTTCTCCGGGCCGATTGCGGCGCCGGTGTCGTCGGCGAAGCGCAGGGCCACGGTCACGCGCCGGCTCTTCGCGAGCGCATCGCGCGGAACGAGGACCTCGAAACTCTGCGCGACGTCCTTCTTGTGGTTGCGCGTGGAGCCGAGCAGGTCGTCGAGCGACACGTCCGCGGCGCTCCGGACCTTCTGGGCGGGCGACACCGGCCTCTGCGTCGCGATCTTCCGCAGCTTCTCGAGCTCCGAGAGAATGTCGACGTTCGTACGCACGCGGACGTGCTTGACCGACGAGTCGGGCGGCGGATCGTCCGGCGGCGGCTGGATCTCGGCGAAGCTCACTTCGGCGGCGGGATCGTCCGCGGGCGGCAGGTTGGCGGCTTCGAACGGGGCGTCCTGGGGGCCTCCGTAGGTCCCCGACGTCGCTGTGGCGGGAGGGGTGAGGGCCGCGAGGCTCGTGCCCGAGGCGCTCGCCGCGTGCAGGTCGACTCCCTGGCGGTGAAGCGACTGGAGCCGCTGCAGGCGGGAGATCGTGGAGTCGTACGGGTTGCTTGCCTCGGCCGCCGGCTTGCCGGCGCCGCCCGCTTCCCCCAGCGACTCGATGGCGGCCGTGATCCCGGAGGTGCGCGCGCCGAGGGCCCCGGCGTGGAGCGCCGCGGCCGGGATCGGCGCCGGCGTCTCGCCCGACACGACGACGGTCGGACGGCGCTGTTCGACGGTCATGCGGCCCTTGAGGGAGCGCAGGGTGAGCTTCGAGATCGCCTTGAGCGTCTCGAAAACTCCCGTTCCGTTCGTCGCGGAGGCCTCGTAGCCCTCGACCGACCCGTCCGCGTTGAGCGACTCGTTGAGCTCGTCGATCGAGAGGATGTTCGTAAGGTCGCGCTTGTTGTACTGGAAGACGCGCGGGACGCTCTCGAGCGTGAGGCCGATCTCGGCGAGGTTCTCGCGGAGGTTCTTGAGGCTCTCGACGTTCGGATCCCGCATCGGGCGCTGCGAGTCGGCGACGAAGACGATGCCGTCGACGCCCTTGAGGACGAGCTTGCGGGTCGTGTTGTAGAACACCTGGCCGGGAACCGTGTACAGCTGGAGGCGGGTCTTGAAGCCCCCGATCACGCCGACGTCGAGCGGGAGCAGGTCGAAGAACAGCGTCCGGTCCGTCTCGGTCTCGAGGCAGACCATCTCCCCGCGCGACGTGGGCGCCGTGCGCCCATAGATCACGTGGAGGTTCGTCGTCTTCCCGCAGAGGCCGGGACCGTAGTACACGATCTTGGCGGCCATCTGCATCGTCGCGTAGTTGAAAAAAACCATCGAGTCTTCGCCAAACCTCCGGTGCGGAGCACTTTCCATCTTACACCGCGGGCCGCAGGCGCTCCGCGCGGAGCGCCCTGAAACCGGGCGCGCGGCGCTCCGGTGGAGGGCCTGCCCGTTTGTTATCATCCGTGTGCACGGTTCTCGGAGCCTGTGGGCGTTCTCGGAGGCGCAACTCGCCGCACATGATTAGTGAATTCAAGGGGTTGGACGGCCGATCCCGCGAGGTGCTCGCGTCGGTGATCGTCGCGTACATCGAAA
>Ga0315270_10000166_pt1 | contig 38177 bp, 37 predicted proteins | sample C1_bottom_MG_FD_204932 | JGI IMG/M metagenome (GOLD analysis project Ga0315270, IMG submission 204932) | Sediment microbial communities from Yellowstone Lake, YNP, Wyoming, USA - C1_bottom | ecosystem: Environmental > Aquatic > Freshwater > Lake > Sediment | place: USA: Wyoming | collected... | reverse complement strand
GCGCAGCAGCGGGTCGATGGCGTCGGCATTTTCCAGGAAACACAGAAAGCCGCGGCATTCCGCCGGCAGCTTGGCCAGTTCGGCGCTGCAGTAGAGCCGCAGCGAACGCGAACCGGCGGCAAGACGCTTGTCGTCGGCGAGCGATTCCAGGCCTGCCAGCCATTCCAGCGCCGCAGAAATATCTTCCTGCTCGAAGCCGATGGCGGAGAGCTTGCGCGCCAGAACCGAAGATTCCGGAAAAGCGCCGGGCTGGTTATAGGTTTCGTAGAGATAGACAAGAATGTCGAACATGATGTCGGGAAGGAAAGTTTGGCGACACTATATAAGGCTTTTAGCCGCTGTGCGTTATTTGTTGCGTTGTGTGTGTTGCGTGTGCTGCACGCGCTGATAACGCCCGCCGGGCAAATTAGCGATATGTCCGTCGAGTTCCAGTTGCAACAGCATGGCAAGAAGCGTATCGGGCGTCAAGCCGGCTCGTCCGGCGAGGCTGTCGATATCGCAGGGGTCGTGGCCCAGCGCGGCCAGCACGCGGGTCGTGGTGTCGTCGCCGGGTGCGGCGTCAGTGGGAGTGGCGTCAGTGATTTCTGTTGCGGCAGGCTGCGACGAAATTTTCCAGTCGAGTTCCTCCAGCACGTCTTGCGCCGACTCGACCAGCTTGGCGCCCTGTTTGATGAGTTGGTGGCTGCCCTTGGAGAGCGGCGAGTGGATCGAGCCGGGGACGGCGAACACGTCGCGCCCGGCTTCCGCCGCCAGGCGCGCGGTAATCAGCGAGCCGCTGCGCGCGGCTGCCTCGACCACCAGGCAGCCTTGGCTCAAACCGGCGATGAGGCGATTGCGGCGCGGGAAGTTGGCGGCGAGGGCCGGCGTGTCGAGCGGGAACTCGCTGAGGATTGCTCCCTGCTGCGCGATGACACGCGCAAGTTCACGATTCCTGGCGGGATAGACACGGTTGGCGCCGGTGCCGATGACGGCGATGGTCGAACCAGCTTGGTCACCTGTTGCAGTCAGTGCGCCGCGATGCGCCGCTGCGTCGATGCCCAGCGCCAGCCCGCTGACGATGGTCAGTCCAGCCTCGGCCAGCGCCTTTGCAAATCCCTCGGCATTGGCCTCCCCCTGGGGCGTGGCGTTGCGGCTGCCGACGATGGCGAAGCCGGGCCGGTTGAGCAGTTCGGCGCGGCCCTTGAGATACAGCAGCACCGGCGGATCGGCGCTGCTCAGCAGGGCTTGCGGATAATCGCTGTCGGCCAGGGTGAGGATGCGGTTGCCGGGTTCGTCGGCCCACTTCAGCGCGGCTTCGATGGCGGCGGTGATGGTGTCGTCGGTTTGCAGCAGGCGCTCGGCGAGCGGGCCGACCACGCCGCGCAAGGCGCCGATGCCGCCGGCGAAGATGGCTTCCGGCAGGCCGAAGGCGCGCAGCAAGCTGCGTTGGGTTTCGCCGCCGACGCCGGGGATCAGCGTCAGCCGCAACCAGGATGCCAGGCCGGCATCAATCGCCACGGATCGAGTCCCGGTCAGGGTTTGGCGACGCTGTCGCCAACCGCCACCGGACGGGTTGCGTTCATCACCAGGGCGTAGGAGAGACGATCAAAGACACGGAACACGAACAACAGGCCGTAGCGTTCGTCGGGCAACTGGTAAGTTTCTTTGGCGCCGCCGTGCTGGTTGGTGATTGCTGCGCCAGCCCGGGACATGGACAGCACATGGCCGATTTCCAGGCCGTCGCGCTTGCCGCGCGAGAGGGTCACGATCGAATAGCGCCCACCTTCTCCTACGCTGCCATACACCGAGACGATGCGTCCGTTGACAGACTTGTCCGGGGCGTGCGGTACATAACTGATGATGTCGGGCTGGGTCGTGGGGAATAGCAGGTCGCCACTACTGATCTCCTGGCGCGAGGCAATGATTTCCACCGTCGCCGGTTCGCCGGCGCGGACGACGCGTGCGCTGCCGAGATAAAAGGCTTCGTGGCCGAGGATTTCCTTGCTGTCCGGGTCGATCAGCGGATTGCCGGGCCGGTAGATTTTCCACAGCGGAGTTTTGTCGTGGGTTCCGGTCACTCCGGTCACGTAGGCCAGGTCGCCCCGGCCTATGTTCACGCGCTCTTCCTGGGTGGCGACAATGCGCGGCGCGCCGTCGAGCTGGGCGGTTTCGGTGACCATCGGTTCGGTCAGGAAAGGTTCGATGGCCTGTTGCGGAATGCTGGGAATTTCGCGCTGATTATCCCGGCTGTAAATATGCGGCTCGACTTTGACCGTGTTGGCAGCCTCCTCGATTTGGAGTTGCGGCTGTTGGCCGCCCTGGACCAGCAGGATGACTTGACCGGCATAAATTCGTTGCGGGTTCTTGATCTGTTCCTGGTTGAGTCCCCAGAGTTCCGGCCAGCGGTAGGGCTGCTTGAGGAACCTGGCGGAGATGCTCCACAGGGTGTCGCCGGGAACCACGACATATCGGCCTGGCGCGCCATCGACCAGCTCCAGCGCCTGGGATGGCTGCGCCAGGACGGGCGAGGCGGGGAGTAACAACAGCGCCAGGCTTGAATAAGTCAGGAACAGCACGGATATAATGCGGGGATGCTTGGTCATCGAGATACCTCGCCGAGGATGCAGGTTTGCATGAGATTTTGCATGTAATGGCCTAATTCAGCAACAATTTAGCGGCAATATTTCAGCCATGACACAACTTTCCATCTTATGTTATCCCGATCCGCGCCTACACACCAAGGCGGCGCGTGTTGATCTTGTCGACGATTCAATACGCCAGTTCGCCGCCGACCTGGCCGAGACCATGTACGCCGCGCCCGGCGTCGGCCTGGCGGCGACCCAGGTGGATCAGCACATCCAGTTGATCGTGCTTGATGTTTCTGCGGATAAATCCAGGCTGCTCACTTTAATCAATCCGGAGATACTTGCCCGCGAAGGCGAGTGCGAAGGCGAGGAAGGTTGCCTGTCGGTGCCGGGCGTCTATGAAACCGTGACCCGCAGCGCATGGGTGCGCGTGCGCGCCCTCGGCCTGGATGGACAGGCCTTCGAGATGGAAGCCGACGACCTGCTGGCAGTGTGTATCCAGCACGAAATGGATCACTTGCAGGGCAAGGTGTTTGTCGAATACCTGTCGCGCCTCAAGCAGACGCGCATCAAAAGCAAACTCGGCAAGCTTACTAAAAAGACCAAGCACGAGCGGGTCACCGCCTGATGAAGGTGATTTTCGCCGGCACGCCGGAATTTGCCGCCACGGCGCTGCAAGCGATTCTCGGTGCCGGACACAATGTGCCGCTGGTGCTGACCCAGCCCGACCGTCCTGCCGGGCGCGGCTTGCAAATGTTGCCCAGTGCAGTGAAACGCCTGGCGCTGCAACACGATCTCTCCATCTATCAACCTGAACGTCTGAAAGACCCGGCCAGCCATAATCCGATCCGCCAGGCGAATGCCGACGTGATGGTGGTGGCCGCTTACGGCCTGATCCTGCCGCAAGCCGTGCTCGACTTGCCGCGCTTCGGCTGCCTCAACATCCATGCTTCCCTGTTGCCGCGCTGGCGCGGCGCGGCGCCGATCCAGCGGGCCATCCAGGCCGGCGACCGGGAAACCGGCATCACCCTCATGCAGATGGATGCCGGCCTGGATACCGGCCCCATGCTGTTGCGGCAGGCCGTGCCGATTGCCCCGGATGACACTGCCGTCAGCCTGCAAGAAAAACTGGGGCAACTCGGCGCGGAATTGATTGTGGAAGCGTTGAACCAGCTTGCAACCCTGACGCCGACGCCGCAGCCGGGCGCGGGCGCGACCTATGCCGCGAAAATTGCCAAGAGCGAAGCGGTGCTCGATTGGCGGCGTTCGGCGAGCGAACTGGAGCGCCAGGTGCGCGCCTTCGATCCATTTCCGGGCGCCAGCGCCACGCTGAATGCCACGCAGCTGAAAATCTGGCGCGCCACGCCCGTCGCCGGCAGCGGTGCGCCGGGGTCGGTGCTGGCTGTGAACGACGCGGGCATCGTCGTCGCCTGCGGCAGTGGCGCATTGCGTCTTGAGGAACTGCAAAAACCGGGCGGCAGGAGCCTGCTGGCGCGCGACCTGCTGAACGGCTTTCCGGTCGCCGCCGGTGCGCGCTTCGCCATCGACGAGCATTGAATTTTTCCGGCCATCCCCCATCTAACCTTGGCATATTTAGCGGCGCAAAGGAAGACACCCATGCTCGGCAACTGGCTTAAAACGACCATCCTGATGGCGGCTATCGTCGCCCTGTTCGGCGCCATCGGCGCCATGCTCGGCGGTGCCGACGGCATGCTGCTGGCCTTGTTGTTGGGCGGCGCCATGAATATTTTCGCCTACTGGTTCTCCGACAGCATGGTGCTGAAAATGTATAACGCGCAGCAGGTGGACGAGGCTTCGTCGCCCTATCTCTACAACATGGTCAAGGAGCTTGCCGGACGCGCCGGCCTGCCGATGCCGCGTGTCTACATCATCGACGAAGCGCAGCCGAACGCTTTCGCCACCGGGCGCAATCCCGAACATGCCGCCGTCGCCGCTACCAGCGGCATCCTGAACATGCTCTCGGCGCGCGAGCTGCGCGGCGTCATGGCGCACGAACTGGCGCACGTGCAGCATCGCGACATCCTGATCTCGACCATTTCCGCGACCATGGCCGGGGCCATCTCGGCGCTGGCCAGCTTCGCCGTGTTCTTCGGCGGTCGCAATGACAGCGGTCGGCCGGCGAATCCGCTGGCCGGCATCCTGGTGATGATCCTCGCGCCGCTGGCCGCCGGCCTGATCCAGATGGCCATCTCGCGGGCGCGCGAGTTCGAGGCGGATCGCGGCGGCGCGGAATTCTGCGGCGACCCCAACGCCCTCGCCGACGCCTTGATCAAAATCGACGCCTATGCCCGTGGCATTGCCATGGCGCCCGCCGAAGCGCATCCAGAAACGGCGCAGATGATGATCATCAATCCACTTTCCGGCGGCGGAATTGCCGGGCTGTTCTCCACCCATCCGCCGACCGAGGAACGCGTCGCTCGTTTGCGGGAGATGGCTTGAGTTACGGTTTTTCGAGTTAATCGGCAGGTGCATCGGCGGATTTGTTACGATGCAGGCCGATGAAGCCCGCAATCCGCCCTTCCTACACCCTTCCAGCCGACTCCCTGGGCTTCGCCTTGGTACGCGCGGCCGAGGTCATTGCTGCCGTCATCTCCGGTCGAAGCCTCGACGCGGCGCTCACCGCCTGCTGGCAGGCGCATGAATTTTCGCCATCGCAGCGCGGTGCGGTGCAGGACTTGTCCTACGGCGCTCTGCGCCAATATGGCCGCGGCGATTTTATTTTGGCGCGGCTGCTGCGCACGCCATTACAAGAAAATAACGACAAACCGCTGCTGCGCGCGCTGTTGCTGGCGGCACTGTACCGGTTGGAAACCCGTCCCGCCGATGCCCATACCACCGTGGATCAGGCAGTCGATGCCGCCGCCGCCATCGAGCAGGGCCGCTTCAAGGCGCTGGCGAATGCCGTGCTGCGCAACCGCTTGCGCCGGGAGGCTGAATTGCTGGCCGCCGCCAACGCTGATGCAGTGGCGTTGCACCAGCATCCGCGTTGGTGGATCGACAAAATCCGCGCCGCCTATCCGGAGCATTGGCAAAGCATCCTCGCCGTCGACAACACCCATCCGCCGATGACTTTGCGGGTGAATCGCCGCCGCCTCGACGCCGCTGCATATCTCGCCTTGCTGGACGCCGCCGGAATTGGCGCGCGCCTGCTGGCGGAAAACGAATATGCCATCTTGCTGGAGCGTCCGCAGGCGGTGGATAAGCTGCCGGGTTTTTTTGACGGATTGGCGTCGGTGCAGGACTGGGGCGCCCAGCGCGCCGCGCCCCTGCTCGACGCGCAGGCCGGCATGCGGGTGCTGGACGCCTGCGCCGCGCCCGGCGGCAAGGCCATGCATCTGCTGGAACTCGCCGATGTCGATCTGCTGGCGCTCGATGCCGAGCCGACGCGGATCGTGCGGATTAAGGAAAATCTTGAGCGTCTCGACCTGCATGCCCAAGTCAAGGCTGCCGATTGTCGCGCGCTGGAGAGTTGGTGGGACGGTCGTGCGTTCCAGCGTATCATCGCTGATGTGCCTTGCTCGGCTTCCGGCGTAGTACGTCGTCATCCCGATGGCAAATGGTTGCGGCGCGCCACGGATGTTGCCGGCTTTGTTCGCGTCCAGGCTGAAATTATCGATGCTCTGTGGCGTGTGCTGGCGCCCGGTGGCAAAATGCTCTATTGCACATGCTCGTTGTTTCCCGAGGAAAACGAACTGCAACTTGCCGCTTTCGCTGCCCGCCATGCTGACGCAACGCGCCTGGCTATCAGTGGCGCGGGCGCAGAGGAAGATGCGCCGCAACGCCGGCAGCAATGGCAGCTTGTGCCGCAAGCGGAACATGACGGTTTTTACTATGCGCTATTGCAGAAACAGGATTAGAACTTTGCTGCGGCTGCTATGCGCTCTTGTTGCAACAGGAGCGATGGTCCTGCCAGGCGCCCTTGGCTTGGCCTGGGCAGGCACGATTGAGCCGACCACGGCCAGGCTGACGGCGGGCGAAAATGCCTATGTAATTTCCGCCGAATTCAACATCGATCTCGGCAGCCGTCTCGAAGAAGCCGTTTCACACGGCGTGCCGCTATATTTCATCCTCGAACTGGAGATTACCCGTAACCGTTGGTACTGGCCGAATGAGCACATTGCGGGACGCACGCTGGATTACCGCCTCGCCTATATCCCCCTGACGCGCCAGTACCGGCTGTCGAGGGGCGGCGCGCTGCACCAGAATTTTGCCACGCTGGAGGAGGCGTTACGCATGATGGGTCATGTGGCCGCGCTGCTGGTCGCCGACAAGGGCGTCCTGAAAATCGGCGAGCCTTACCAGGCGGCGCTGCGCCTGACGCTGGATCGTCTGCAACTTCCCAAGCCGCTCCAGGTCGATGCCATCGCCAACAAGGACTGGCAGGTCGATGCGAAAGTGCTGCGCTGGCAGTTCATTCCCGCCGCCGAGCCGGCCGCGACGCCCGCAGTGGAGCGCGAGTCGAAATGAGAATTCTGATTATCGTTGCCGCCGCCATCGGCGCGATCCTGTTGTTCCTGCTGGCTTCGGCCAGCGCCAACACAGCGTCGTTCGGGCGCAGCTACCCGGTGTTGCTGGGCCTCAACGCCGCCGTTGTGGCGGCGCTGCTGGTGTTGGTGGTGGTGCAACTGCGCGGCTTGTGGCGCGAGTACCGCTTGGGAGTGTTCGGCTCGCGCCTGAAATCGCGGCTGCTGCTGATGCTGGCGTTGATGGCGGTGCTGCCGGGCGCCGTAGTGTATGGCGTGTCCTTGCAGTTCGCGGTGAACAGCATCGAGTCATGGTTCGACGTGCGCGTCGATAGCGCGCTGGAAGGCGGCCTGGAGCTGGGACGCAACGTGCTCGACGGCCAGCTCGCCGAATTGACCGACAAGGCGCGCGGCATGGCGCTTGACCTGGGCGATGCCGGTGTTGCCAATGCGTTGCGGGTAGCGCAGATCAACCGCCTGCGCGAACAGGCCGGTGTGCAGACGGCAACCTTGCTCTCCGCCTCGGGCCAGGTGCTGGCGAGCAGCTCCAGCGATCCAAACAAACTGCTGCCGGATCTGCCGAGCACCGCGCAACTCCGCCAGGGACGCCAGGGACGCGGCCTGTCGCTGGTGGAAGGCGATGCCACCACGGGTCTGACTCTGCGCGTATTGGCGCCGGTGACCGGCAGCGCGTTGACCATGGAGGCGCGCGTGTTGCAATTGACCCAGCCGGTGCCGCCCGCCATCGCCAGGAGCGCCGCCAGCGTGGAAGCGGCTTACCGCGATTATCAGGAGTTGTCGCTGGGCCGGCAGGGCTTGAAGCGTATCTACACCCTGACCTTGACCCTGACCTTATTGCTGGCGTTGTTTGCCGCGATTGCCCTGGCGTTTTTTCTCGCCAAGCGTCTGGCCGCGCCGCTGTTGATCCTGGCCGAAGGCACCCAGGCGGTGGCGGCCGGCGACTTTACTCCGCGCGCGGCGCTGGAGAGCGACGACGAGCTGGGCGTGCTGACCCAGTCTTTCAACCGCATGACGCGCCAACTGAACGATGCGCGGCGCCAGACTGAGCAACATCGCGGCGAAGTCGAAGCGGCGCGTGCTTATCTGGAAAGCGTACTGGCCAATTTGTCCGCCGGAGTGCTGGCGTTCGACCGGGATTTCGTGCTGCGCGCCAGCAACCGCGGCGCCAGCGCCATCCTCGACGATGCCATTGGCGCGCTGGAGGGCGTGCCGCTGGACGACTGGCAGGGGCGCACGGCGCTGAAGGAGGCAATTCGCGAAGGCTTTGGCGAAAGCGGTGCGCAGGGCCAGGGCGTAAAAGGCAGGGAGTGGCAACGACAGGTAGACCTCGAACGCGGCGATAGTACGCCGCAGGTGCTGTTGTTGCGCGGCTCAACATTGCCGGCAGCGGGAGGTGGTGGTTTTGTGGTGGTGTTCGACGATATTACCCAGCTCATTGCCGCGCAGCGCACCGCAGCGTGGGGCGAAGTGGCGCGGCGGCTGGCGCATGAGATCAAGAATCCCTTGACGCCGATCCAGCTCTCCGCCGAGCGTTTGCAGCACAAGCTCGCCGGCAAGCTCGACGCGGATTCCCGGGAGTTGCTGGATCGCGCGACGCAAACCATCGTCAATCAGGTCGAGGCGATGAAAAACATGGTCAATGACTTCCGCGATTACGCCCGCACGCCGCCGGCGCAGTTGCAACCGCTCGACCTGAACGGGCTGGTAATGGAGGTGTTGGGACTCTACGAAACCTCGCGCACCCGGATCGTCACCGCATTGGCGCCGCATTTGCCGCGCGTGGCGGGCGACGCAACGCAACTGCGGCAGGTGATCCATAATTTATTGACCAATGCCGAAGAAGCTACGCAAGATGCGGGCGTGAGCGGGCCGGAAATCCTGATCGTCACGCAGCACGAGGAGCACGGCGCACTGCTTGTCGTCAGCGATAACGGCAGCGGTTTTCCGGCGCAGATCATGGCGCGGGCCTTGGAACCTTATGTCACCACCAAGGACAAGGGAACTGGGCTGGGCCTGGCCATCGTCAAGAAAATCGTTGACGAACATCACGGCGAAATCAATATCGCCAACCGCCAACCGCGCGGCGCGGAAGTCACTATTAAGCTGCCGCTGGCGGCATAACCGATTGAACTGGAGCTATGGCACAAATACTTGTAGTCGATGATGAAATGGGGATACGCGAGCTGCTCTCGGAAATTCTTTCCGACGAGGGTCACGATGTGCGGCTTGCCGAAAACGCCGCTGCGGCGCGCATGGCGCGCGATGCGATGCGGCCCGACCTGGTGTTGCTGGATATCTGGATGCCCGATACCGACGGCATTACCCTGCTCAAGGAATGGGCGGGCGGCGGCCAACTGACCATGCCGGTGATCATGATGTCCGGACACGGCACCATCGACAGCGCCGTGGAGGCGACTCGCATCGGCGCGCTCGATTTTCTCGAAAAACCAATTGCCCTGCAAAAACTGCTGGCTTCAGTCAAACGTGCGCTGGCCAAGGCGCCGCCGCCGGCGGTTGGCGGCTTGTCGTTGGCAGCCTTCCCGCGCTCGGCGCCGCTGCGTGATCTAAGGAAGCGGCTCGAACAGGTTGCCGAAAAAAGTCGCGCGGTGATGCTCAGATCGGCCAGGGGCGGCATCGTCGAGCTGGCGGCGCGCACCCTGCACGTGCCGGGCAGAACCTGGCTGGACCTGTCGCTGGACAATACGCCGCTGACCCTGGAAACCTTGCAGGCGGCCAACGGTGGCGTGTTGTTTGCCGAGGAGTTGGGCTGGCTTTCGCGCTGGCAGCAGAAGAACCTGCTGTTCGCCCTGGAACGGCTGGAGAAATTCGGCTTGCGCTTGGTGGTTGCCACTGCCCACGATAACCCCAGCCTGGTCGAACAGGGATGGGAAGAAGCCCTGTTGGCGCGCTTGTCCGAGGTGTGGCTGGGCGTGCCGGCACTGGCCGAATTGCGCGACGAGATTCCCGAGATCGCCAGTCATCTGTTGACCCAACTGATTGAGTCCGGCGAAGTGCCGACGCGGCATTTTTCCACGGCGGCACTCAATGCCTTGCGCCAACATGCCTGGCCGGGCGGCTACGGCGAGCTGAGGGGGGCGGTGAAGTCGTCGGCGCTGGTCGCCTTGAACGAGGACATCCTGGCTGAGGATGTGTCCAGCCTGCTGGCCCCGGCGGGTTCCGCGCCGGCCTCCCTGCCGCCGGACGTGATGAGTTTGCCATTGCGCGAAGCGCGCGAAGCCTTTGAACGTTTTTACTTCGAGCACCATCTGCGGCTCGACGGTGGCAACATGACGCGCCTGGCGGGAAAAACCGGACTGGAACGCACCCACCTGTATCGCAAGCTCAAGGATCTGGGACTGCGCAACGGACGCAAAGGCGAAGAATGAAGGATGGTGAGTTATCGCTTCTATTACCCCGGCCTTCCGGCGCAAATGAGATAATCGCGCTTTCACCCCCGGAGTCCTTTCTTTCATGGCTCGCCCCAAGAACGACACTTTTCTGCGCGCCCTGTTGCGCGAGCCGGTGGAGTACACCCCCGTCTGGTTGATGCGTCAAGCCGGTCGTTATTTGCCGGAGTATTGCGAAACGCGGCGTCGCGCCGGCAGTTTCCTGAATCTGTGCAAGTCGCCGAGCCTGGCGTGCGAGGTGACACTGCAACCACTGGCGCGCTACGAGCTGGATGCGGCGATCCTGTTTTCGGACATTCTCACCGTCCCTGATGCGATGGGTCTCGGCCTCTATTTCGCCGAGGGCGAGGGGCCGAAGTTCGAGCGGCCCTTGCGGGAAGAATGGGAGATTCGCGCCCTGGCCGCGCCCGACCCCTACGACCATCTGCGCTATGTGATGGATGGCGTGGCGGAAATCCGCAAGGCGCTGGATAATTCTGTGCCGTTGATCGGTTTTTCCGGCAGTCCGTTTACCCTGGCCTGCTACATGATCGAAGGCGGCGCCTCGGATGATTTCCGCCGCGTCAAGACCATGCTCTACGAGCGACCGGATCTGCTCCACCACATTCTTGAGGTAACGGCACAGTCGGTGACGAGCTACCTGAACGCCCAGATCGAGTCCGGCGCCCAGGCCGTGATGATTTTCGACACCTGGGGCGGCGCGCTGTCGCATCGTGCGTATCGGGAGTTTTCATTGGCCTACCTGCAAAGGATAGTCGCGGGTTTAATCCGCGAACGGGATGGGGAGATTGTGCCGAGCATCGTGTTTACCAAAGGCGGCGGCCAGTGGCTGGAGGAGATTGCCGCCATTGGGTGCGATGCAGTAGGCCTCGACTGGACCTCGAGCCTGGCCGAATCGCGCCGGCGCGTGGCCGACCGGGTGGCCTTGCAAGGCAACCTCGATCCGATCACGCTATTTGCTTCGCCCGAGGCGATTGCCCAAGAGACGCGGCGCGTGCTTGACGATTTTCATGCCGCCGGTCCCGGCGGCGGCCATGTGTTTAACCTCGGTCATGGCATCTCGCAGTTTACCCCGCCGCAAAATGTGTCGGTCTTGGTAGATACGGTGCACGAATACAGCAAGCAGTTTCACCAGCCGCGCCAACCTTAGGGTTCAGTCGGCGCGGGACGTTGCAGGCTCCTGGAGACGGGTACAAAGGCTTGACTTATGCACAGAAATCCGCTTGGTCCGAAAATATTTTGGGAATTCCCTTACGGATTCAGGTATTTATTCTATCTAGTTGATTAATATTAACTATTACTCTATTAGAGAGTTCGCACTTGGCTTGATCGCCTGATCCAGCAAGGACTGACGCGAATATCCGTGAATTTGTTCACAAAACTATCCACAGAGAAAGTGGGTAACTGGTTTCACCTTTGTCGGCAATGAATTAGCTGACAAAACCAATGTGACGTCGACGATTCTCCGGCAAGCATCTGATCACTTGGAGCCTATTTCAGCAGAAATCATGTCCCGCGTTGAGACCAGGATTGGATGGATGCAAGGCGCGACGCGCGGCCAATGGTTGTTCCATTGGCAAGCGGCGCAACGCAGCAGACGCCGATCCTGGTCTCAACCCGAAGGGCCAACGGGCGGCGGGCGCATTGCGGCGTTGCGACTCGCTTGTGGAGATGGGCTACACTGCGCGAGTCGCGTCTTGCACTGCATCCCGCCGCCCATCGGCGCGAGACATGATTTCTGCTGAAATAGGCTCTTAGGAAGCATGAGCATACTGCGTGTCGCCATCGATATTCCGTTGCCGCGGTTGTTCGATTACACCTCGGATGGTGCATTACCGCACGATGTCGGGTGTTGCGTGCGCGTGCCATTCGGCAGCGGCGAGAAGCTGGGCGTCATCGTCGCCGTGGCCGAGACCAGCGAACAGGCAGCGGATAAACTCAAGCCGGCGGGCGAGATACTGCGCGGCATGCCGGCCTTGCCCGGCGACTGGTTGGCGCTGACGGAATTTTGCAGCCGCTATTACCAGCATCCGCTTGGCGAAGTGATGGCCATGGCGCTGCCGCCTTATTTGCGACGCGGAAAATTACCGGCCAAGCGCAAGCCGAAGCCACTGCCCGAAGCAGTTATTGCGGCAGAACCGGATGTGCCAGAGATGCATCCCGAACAGGCGGACGCCGTTGCCACAGTGGCCTCCGGTTTCGGTCGCTACGCCGCATTCCTGCTGCACGGCATCACCGGCAGCGGCAAGACCGAGGTGTACCTGCGCCTGATCGAACAGATATTGGCGCAGGGCCGGCAAGCGTTGATGCTGGTGCCGGAGATTGCGCTGACGCCGCAACTGGAAGGGCGTGTCGCGGCGCGTTTCCCCAACGCCCGGGTAGTCTCGGCGCACAGCGGCATGGCCGACGCGGCGCGCGCGCGCGGCTTCCTGGAGGCGCTCGAAGGCCGCGCTGACATCGTCCTTGGCACGCGCCTGGCCGTGTTTACACCACTGTCCCGGCTCGGCCTGATCGTCGTCGATGAAGAGCATGACGGCTCCTTCAAGCAGCAGGAGGGTCTGCGCTACTCGGCGCGCGATGTTGCCGTGTGGCGCGCCCATCAATGCGGCGTGCCGATTGTGCTGGGCTCGGCGACCCCGTCGCTGGAAACTTTCCACCACGCGCGGCGGCAGGGCGGTCGCTACAAGTTGCTGGAACTGACTCAGCGGGCCGTCGCCGAAGCGCCGCCGACGGTGCGCTGCGTCGATACCCGCCGGGAAAAGCTTCAGGACGGCATGAGCGCCGCGCTGCTGGCCGCCATCGCGGCACGGCTGGAACGCGGCGAGCAAAGCCTCATCTTCCTCAATCGTCGCGGCTATGCGCCGGTGCTGGCGTGTCCGGCCTGCGGCTGGGTGAGCCGCTGCGGGCGCTGCGCGGCCAACCTGGTGGTGCATCTGGCGGATAAGCGCCTGCGCTGCCACCACTGCGGCCTGGAGGCGGCGATCCCGAAGAACTGCCCCGGTTGCGGCAACCTCGACATCCATCCCTTCGGGCGCGGCACCCAGCGGCTCGAAGAAAATCTCGCTAAGCACTTTCCCCAGGCGCGCCTGCTGCGCGTCGACCGCGACTCGGCCAGCACCCCGGCCAAATGGCAGGCGATGCTCGAAACCATTCATGCCGGCGGCGCCGACATCCTGGTCGGCACGCAAATGCTCGCCAAGGGCCACGACTTCCCCTTGCTCACCCTGGTCGGCGTGGTCGGCGCCGATGCGGCCCTGTTCGCCGCCGACTTCCGCGCGCCGGAACGCCTGTTCAGCCAATTGATGCAGGTCGGCGGTCGCAGCGGACGTGCAGCGTTACCCGGCGAAGTGCTGATCCAGACCGAATATCCGGCGCATCCGCTGTACCAAGCATTACTGACGCACGACTATGCGCGCTTCGCCGCCACCCAGCTCGACGAACGCCGCGCGGCGGGCTTCCCGCCGTTCACCTTCCAGGCGCTGTTGCGCGCTGAGGCCAAGCAGCTCGACCATTCCATTGCCTTCCTCAAGACGGCTGCCGCAGTCGCGCGAACCCTGTTGCCCGCCGGGGTCAGCCTCTACGACCCGGTGCCGATGCGCATGGTTCGGGTGATGGCGCTGGAGCGTGCGCAACTGCTAACCGAATCGGCGAGCCGCCCGGCGCTGCAAGGTTTTCTGAGCGCATGGGTGGCGCAGTTGTACCAGTTAAAAGCACCGCGCGACCTGCGTTGGCATCTGGATGTCGACCCGCTGGAATTTTGATTTCGGCGGATCGTGTCTTATGATGGGCGGGAAGGAGAAATGCGCATGAGCCTGGCGAAACGCGACGCCGCCTACCATACCTACGGCGACTATCTGGGGTGGCCGGAAGATGCCCGCTACGAACTGATCGACGGCGTCGCTTACCTGATGGCGCCGGCGCCGACCGTTCGCCATCAGGACATCGTCGGAGAAATTTTCCGCCAGATCGCCAACGCCCTGGAAGGCAAGCCCCGCCGCGTGTTGATCGCACCGGTCGACGTATTGCTGCCCAAAGCGGATGAGGCGGACGCGCGCGTCGATACCGTGGTGCAGCCCGACGTGCTGGTGGTCTGCGATCCGGGCAAGATCGGCGAGAAACGCCTGCGTGGCGCGCCGGATTTCATCGTCGAGGTGCTGTCGCCCGCCACCGCCAGCCACGATATGGTCATCAAGCGCCGCCTCTATGAACGGCATGGCGTGCGCGAATACTGGCTGATACATCCCATTGACCGGGTGTTAACCGTGTATCGGCTGGAGGGCGCCGAGTTCGGCAAGCCGGATACCGTGGAACTCAAGGGCGAAACGCCCATCCATGTGCTGCCGGGCGTGACGATCCAGTGGGACTGTCTGATGACGCGCCTTCCGGCGACAGACCAGTGAAGAAGTCTTCATGACCACATCGACATCGACCAAGACTCCGGACAGCATCTACATTCTGCGCATCGACCTCGCGCATATCAAGCCGGCCATCTGGCGGCGGCTGGAAGTCCCCGCCGGCATAAGCCTGGCGCGTTTGCACACTGTCATCCAGATGGCATTTGACTGGATGGACGATCACCTGCATGGCTTCCACATCGAAGGGCAAAATTACGGCCAGCCCATGCCCGGCCCCTTCGGCCTGGAGATGGACGAGCTCGACGAGCACAAGTTCCGCCTGAGCCAGGTGGCGGGATTGGGCAGCCGCTTCACCTATACCTACGATTTCGGCGACGACTGGACGCATGCGATCAAGGTCGAAAAAATCGTTCCGCCCAAGCCCGGCGTGCGTTACCCGCGTTGCACCGTCGGCAAGAACGCCGCGCCGCCGGAGGACTGTGGCGGTCCTTGGGGATATGCCGGGATGATGCAGACGCTGGCCGATCCCGCGCACCCGGAACGGGGAGAACTGCTCGAATGGATCGGAGACGATTTCGATCCCGCAGCCTTCGATATCGACGAGTTGAATGCCGGTCTGGCAGTGTTGAAGATATAACACTGCTCCATGCTTCTCTCCTGGCACGATATCCGCGCCAATGCCCGGAATGCAGGGAACGCTGCGCGATAAAGCCGCGCAGCGTCCTTGAACTTGAACATTCGGCCCCATAGCGAAGGCTTCAGTGCAAAGGCTTCAGTGCTTGCACAGTGATGTTGCCCGTAGTATCATATTCACCATGAACACTGCCGCGAAACTGCTTCAAGCGATGCGTAGCAATCCGCTCGATTGGCAGCTTGCGCAGCTTCAAACAGTAGCGCGCCAGAATGGAATCGACTGGCGGCACGTTGGAACGAGTCACTGTGTCTTCGTGCGCACTGATGGCAAAACACTTCCTGTTCCAGCGCGTCGTCCAATCAAACCGATCTACGTCAGGAAGTTCCTGGAACTCGTTGAAGGAGCATGAGCAATGGGAAAACGAATTGACTACCCGTTTGAGATTCGCCCGCTTTCGGCTGAGGAAGGCGGCGGCTTCCTGATTTCTTACCCTGATTTTTCGGAGTGCCTTTCTGACGGAGAAACCGTCGAAGAAGCGATCACGAATGGGAAGGACGCATTGAAAGCCACGGTTGCCGCCCTCAAGGCTAAAGAGTTACCAATTCCTGCACCGAATAGCGGTGGTGTTGCATCCGGAAAGTTCGTTGCTCGCGTTCCAAAGACAGTCCACGCGAGGCTAGCTACACGCGCAAAGGCCGAGGGTGTATCGCTAAATACTCTTGTCCTATCGTTTATAGCTGAAGGTCTTGGGCGCAAAGAAAGGCGTGCATAGTTACGAGTGGGACCGAACCCGTCCGTTAACCCGGACGCAAGCGATTGTCAAAGAAAAATTCAAATGTCGCGGTACCGCAAAAATAGAGATGTCCGACGTTAAACAGGGAACAAGCGGTGGATTCAATCTCATATCCCGGCCCGCTTGCCACCCAGCACATACCAGGCGTAACTCGCCATTTGCATCGTCAGCAGCACGGCATAAGTAGCTTGATAGGCATCGCGCTGCGCCAGGCCGTTCGCGGTAAACATATCCACCGCTGCGCCGAAGCCCCACTGGATTGCGAAGGCGCCGATGAAGGCGAGCAGGTTAAGAGTGGTGTTGACGCGGCCCGCCATGTGCGCCGGAAATTGGGCAGACAGCAGGGCATAGGAGAGGTTGCCGACGCTGAACACCATGCCCATGGCGAACCACAGCAGGTGGGTTGACGCGCCGTCGATGACGATGAAGAAGGTAATCGCGATGCCGCCGCCCATGCCGACCGCCAGGATGCGCTCGGGGTGGATGCCGCGCGCGGACAGGCGAGTGACAAAGGTGGCGATGGAAACAAAACCGGTCAACATGCCGATGCCCATCAGCAACAAATGGAAGGCGGACGCTGCGCGCGTCAGGCCGCTGAAGTTCATCAACCACGGCACAGCCCAGAGGCCTTGCATGGCCATGAAACCACCGATGATGAGGGCCGTCTGCGGCGCGTAACGCCAGAATATTGGACTGGCGAACACCTGACCGACGCCGCGCAATTGCTCGGCCAGGGTTTCATGTCCAGTTGCGACTGGTTTGTCCGGGGTGGTGTAGATCAGCGTTGCCGCCAGCAGCGCGAGTGCCGTCAACCCGTAGAATGCGCCGCGCCAGCCGATCAGCGGCAGCGCCCAGCCCAGTGGGGTGCTGGCGGTGAGCGCGCCCAGCGCGCCGGCGGCCATGATGGCGGCATTCAATGAAGCCTGCCGGTGAATCGGAAACCACAGCGAGAATGCCTTGAACGCGGCCATCAGGCAGGCGGACACGCCCAGGCCGATCAGCGCCCGCGCCAGCGCCAGTTCGGCGATGCTCTGGCCTAGCGCAAACAACGCGGCGCCCACTGCGGTCAACAGCAACAGCGCCGACTCAACCCGGCGTGGGCCGTAGCGGTCGAGCAGGATGCCGAGCGGCAACTGGAATGCGCCGAAAGCGAACAGGTAGGCGCTGGTCAGCAGGCCCAGGTCGGTCGCGGAGACGCCCAGTTCGCGCGTCAGTTCCGGCGCGATCACGGCATTGACGTTGCGCAACAGATAGGAAAGAAAATAACCGGCGGCGAAGGGCAGAAAGATGCGCAGCCAGGGATTAACGTGTTGGGTGGTATTGGTGATGCGCATCATGCCGATTAATGTTAATGTTTGTCGATACGCTGGGCATTTTCGCACGGGACGGCGTCAATGATTTAACCGCCGCACTGATCTGCCGAAGAACCCTGACGAGCAGGCGCGGTATTGCTGAAAAAAGACAATGAGCATGCACCCTACTTATCAATCCGCCTTGCGTCCGGTCATCGGGATGCTGCTGGTTTTAGTGGCTATTCAGGTACTGTCCAAATTCGTGCCGGCGCTTCAGGGCGTCGGTGGAATCACTGTCCATTTGCCGCTGCACACCCTGCTGGAAACCGTTGCCATCGTGATTTCCGCGCTGGTGTTTGCAGTAGGTTGGGGCGCCTACGACAAGCAACGCCCAGGCAACTTCATGTTGTTTGCCGCCATCTTTCTTGGCGTGGCGCTGCTGGATTTCCTGCACGTCCTGTCGTATCCGGGCATGCCGGATTTTGTTACGCCCAGCGGCGAGGAAAAGGCCGCCAACTTCTGGCTGGCGGCGCGGGCATTCGCCGCGCTGGGTTTGCTGGTGGTGGCGCTGCCGCAGTCACCATGGCGACCGTTGCGTTCCGTGACTCAACGTCGGCTGATGTTGGCTGCGGTGCTGGTAGTGGCGGCGCTGCCAAGCTGGATCGGCTTGCTGCATCCACAATGGCTGCCCCGGACATTCATTGCCGGGCAGGGATTGACTGCATTCAAGGTGATCAGCGAATATTTCCTGATTGCCCTGTACCTTGCCGCCGCCTTGGGTTTCCTGTGGAAAATGCGCGTCCCGCAAACCTACGATGTGGCGGGTCTGTTCGGCGCAGCCAGCGTGATGGCGCTGGGCGAAGTGTTCTTCGTCCTGAATGCCAATACTGCCGACGCACTCACTCTGCTTGGCCATGTGTATAAAGTCATCGCCTACAGCTACATCTACCACAGCATTTTCATCAGCAGCATCGCCACCCCGTATCAACGGCTGTATGAATCCAGAGAGGCGCTGAGCATCAGCGAGGAGCGTTTCCGTAACCTCACCCAGTTGGGGTCGGACTGGTATTGGGAGCAGGACGAACATTTCCGCTTCAAGGAAATGTCTGCGGGTATTCGCCGTCGCCATAGCATTCCGCCGAGAAAATCCATCGGCAAAACACGCTGGGATCTGGGCGCCCTGAACATGGATGACGCCGCCTGGCAGCGTCATCGGGAGATGCTGGAACGGCACGAGTCCTTCCACAATTTCGAGATCAAGCGGCTGGATGAGCAGGGCAAGCTGACCTACATCATTATTAGTGGTGAGCCGATATTCGATACAGCCGGTCGCTTTGCCGGTTATCGCGGCGTGGCAACGGATATCACCGAGCGCAAGGCGGCCGAAGAAAAGTTGCGGCTGCTGGCCAGTATTTTCGAGAACGGCAGCGAGGCGTTTCTGGTGAGCGACGCCAACAACCAGATCGCGGCCGTCAATCGTGCGTTCACCGAACTGACGGGCTATAGCAAGGATGAGGTGGTCGGGAAAGCGCCAAATATTTTGTCGTCCGGACTTGAACCGGAGAGATTCTATGCCGCCATGTGGCAGGCCATCAACGAAACCGGCCACTGGCAGGGGGAAATCCGGGATCGCCGCAAGAGCGGCGAAGTTTATCCAAAATGGATGACCGTCGATGTCCTGAAGGATGAGCAAGGCCGGGTCACCAATTACATTTCTTCTTTCTCCGACATCACCGAGCGAAAACGGGCCGATGAAAAAATTCATTATCTTGCGCATCACGACATCCTGACCGGGCTGCCTAACCGGATGGTGTTCACCGACCGGCTTTCCCAGGCTATCGCCCAGGCCAGACGGCACCAGAGCCGGTTCGCCGTGTTGTTTGCCGACCTGGATCGTTTCAAGAACATCAACGACTCCCTGGGCCACCATATCGGCGATTTGTTGCTGCAGGAGGTGGGCAAACGCTTGCTGGAAGCCATCAGGGAGAGTGACACTGTATGTCGGCTGGGCGGCGATGAGTTCATCCTGTTGGTGCAGGATATCGGCTCCCCTGAACATGTGGCGGCGATTGCCGGAAAAATCCTCACTGTTCTCTCCCGGCCTTATCTGCTGGAAGGGAATGATCTCAGCATTACTCCCAGCATCGGCATCGCCTGTTATCCGCAGGATGGCGACAACGAGGAAAGCATCGTCAAGAATGCCGACGCCGCCATGTACCACGCCAAGGAATCCGGTCGGGGGCAATACCAGTTCTTCACCGAACAGATCAACGCCAATGTGCATGATCGCCTGTCGATCGAGAACGACCTGAGGAAGGCGCTGTCGCGCAACGAGTTCGTCCTGCATTTCCAGCCGAAGTTCGACATCCTCACCCACAGAATTGCCGGTTGCGAGGCGCTGATCCGCTGGCAGCATCCAACGTTTGGCATGATTCAACCGGCGCGCTTTATCCCCATCGCCGAAGAAACCGGGTTGATCGTGGCCATCGGTGATTGGGTGCTGGAGACCGCCTGCCGGGAGGGACAAAGACTACAGTCGGAGGGATTTCCCGGCCTGCTGATGAGCGTGAACGTCGCTGCCCCGCAACTCAAGCAGTCCGGATTTGTCGAGCGGGTGCTGGAGATACTGGAAAAGACCGGGCTGCGCCCGGCGTATCTGGAACTGGAAGTGACCGAGAGCATGATCATGCACGACGTTGAGAATGTCACCGCCATCCTGCAACAGTTGCACGATGCGGGAGTGCAGCTTTCCATCGACGATTTCGGCACCGGTTATTCGTCGCTGGCGTATCTGAAACGCTTCCCCATCCATGTACTGAAAATCGACCAGTCCTTTGTGCGGGACATCATGACCGATAAAGACGATGCCGCTATCGTCCGGGCCGTCATCGCGCTGGCGCATAGCCTGCGTCTGGAAGTCATCGCCGAAGGCGTGGAAACCCAGGAGCAGTTCGATTTCCTCGAAGCGCATGGCTGCAATGCGATCCAGGGTTACCTGATCGCCAGACCACAGCCGGTCGAAAGGTTTATCCAGTTGAGTGAATCGCAGCCTTCGGTGGCGAGGCCGCTCGAAGGGGCTGGGCCACCCAAAGATGCTGGGCCACCCGAAGAGGTGGTGGTGGTCTCGATTTGCCTCGGCGTACCCCGCAGTGGGAATGAGGGGACAGTGGCCTTGGGTCGCAGGACTGATATTGAACACTGACCGATCACATAACCTCGCAGCCTAGTACCCCAGGAACCACCTCTTCGGGTGGTTCCGCCCTGTGGGCTCCTACAAATTCGGGTACTAGAGATGAAGGCGCACATTGTCGGCGCTGGCGCCGGCAAATTGCAGGGTTCCGATGTTTACAGTGCCATGCACATCGAGATTTTTCACAGTGGACAAGACCAGCTTCTCCGCGCCGTCTTTTGCCGCGATCTTCCCGCCGCCACCCTGCTTGGGCGGCAAGTATTTGTCGGCGTTGAGCCTGTCAATATCGAGTGTGAAACCCAGCGCCAGCGGGGCGAACTTGGTCAGATTGAATTTTGCGTCGATTGTGCTTTCGTCGAAGCGCGCACTGACGTTGCCTTCAGCGGACTGCCTGGCGAGATCGGCATGCAGCTTGCCGGATAGTGCAAGCTTGGCGTCGATGCTGTTGCGGGCGCCAGCGAGCTGGCCGACGCAACTGACATCAATTCGACCCAAGTCGAAGCGCCGCGCATTCATGTCATAGTCGTAGTCGGCGTCGAGCCGGATAGCGGCGTCGATTGATGGTTGACTGGCGTTAAGCCGGGTGGAAAATTCCAGCTTGCCCCGCGCGGCGTTGGCGAGCGGGCCGGCGGACAAGTTGAGATTGGCGAGCACCAAATCCCTGCCGCTCATCTCGTCGCGCACACTCAAGCGGGTGTTGGCGATCTTGATGCGGCCTATGTCAAACTGCATCGCCTGATCCTTTTCCTTGGCGAGCAAGTCGTCGATGTTGAGCGTGCCGTCCTGGCGGCGCAGCAGGCTTACCTGGCCGCCGTCGAGTTCGATCCGGTCGAACACGATCTGCTTAGCCAGGAGCGGCATCGCTTGTACCGAGACCTGCGCCGATTCGAACGCGGCAAATGTTTTGTCGCTGTCGCGGTCCGACAGCGACACCCGGCCCAGCCTGACGCCCAGGCTGGGCCAGAACGAGAGTGTCAGCTCGCCGTCGATCTTGAGAGTGCGCTGTTTATTTTCCAGCACCACCCTGCTCAGCTCGCTCTTGATGCGGGTTGTACCGAAACCAGTAGTGAGGTAGATGATGCCGACGAGGAGCAGGACGGTCAGTGTGCCGAGGACAATGCCGAGGATCTTGAGGGCTTTCATCCCAACTTTGAAAGAGCTTACGCCCGGTCGGCGACGAACGGGTTATCGCGCCGCTCTTCGCCGAAGGTGGACATCGGCCCGTGACCGGGGATGAAGGCCACGTCATCGCCGAGCGGCCAGAGTTTGTCGCGGATGGCGGCGATCAGCGTGGCGTGATCGCCGCGCGGGAAATCGGTGCGGCCGATCGAGCCCTGGAACAAAACATCGCCGACGATGGCCAGTTTCGACGGCGCATGAAAAAACACCACATGGCCGGGGGTGTGGCCGGGACAATGCAGCACAGCCAGCGTGACTTTGCCGAAGCTCACCGTGTCACCGTCTTCGAGCCAGCGGTCTGGGGTAAACGCGGCGGCGTGGCCCAAGCCGAACATTTGCCCCTGCTGTGGCAACTGGTCGATCCAGAAGCGTTCCTCTTGCTGCGGCCCTTCGATGGGAATGGCCAGGCGCGCGGCGAGTTCCGCAGTGCCGCCTGCATGGTCGATGTGACCGTGAGTCAGCAGGATTTTCACGATACTCACGCCCAGTTCCGAGGCGGCGGCGAGGATCCGATCAAGGTCGCCGCCTGGATCGACGACAGCGCCTTGCCGCGTTTCCTCGCACCACAGCAGCGAGCAGTTCTGCTGGAATGGCGTGACGGGAATGATGCGATATTTCATGGAACGCGGGTGTGTAATATGGTGCGCCCGACACGATTCGAACGTGCGACTTCCACCTTCGGAGGGTGGCACTCTATCCATCTGAGCTACGGGCGCGAAGGGGCGCAAGCATAGCGCGTTTTACCCCCGCCCGTCTATGCAAAAACGGCGCAAGCGTTGGCGTGCTGTTGCATATTTTTACAATTTGAAATTGTTCCGGCTGCGTGTCTCGCCTATACTGAAAACTCTGGAAGCGGAGTGAGGAGTAGCTTGGAAATGACAAACCCTCTCGCAAGCTTGGGTCTCTGGGTATTGTGGATATTGGCGCTCACCTTGTTGGGCGGGTGCGCCGCGCCGCTGCCTGTGCCGTTTCAACTGGTCGATTCCGCATCCAAAATTCAAAGAGGCACTTTGTTTCCTGATACCCAGCGCCTCGAAGTCAATGTTGACGGGCATGTATTCAGCGGGTTCTATATTGTAGCCAGTGGAAGTGCGATTTCACATACTGTTCCGGGACGATGGTTTTCGCACAACGATACGATAACCACTTTCTCATCGAATTCAGCGCGTGCGCACCTGGTGTCCGATAATGAGCAGCGATTGAGTTGCCAATTTCTGCTCGAGTCCAGGCGTGCAGTGGGCGAATGCCGGTCTCCGACGGGCGCGGCTTTCCAACTGGTTGCCGAAGGAAACTAAGAGCCTGTCTCATCCCGCTTCAAAGAATGACAGCGGCGCCGGGATTGGCTATGCTTGCCCCCATGCAACTGATCCTGATCAGCGGTTTATCCGGCTCCGGCAAGAGCATCGCCCTCAACGTGCTGGAGGATGTCGGCTATTACTGCGTCGATAACCTGCCGGCGCCGCTGTTGCCGCAATTGGTGGAGCAGTTGCGCAGCGACGGTTATGAACAAGCTGCCGTGGCGGTGGATATGCGCGGCGGCGCCGGTATTGCCGGCTTGCCGACGCAACTGCGCGATCTGCGCAGCCGGGGTATCGAGTCACGCTTCATTTTCCTCGACGCGCGCGACGAGGTGCTGATCCAGCGATTTTCGGAAACTCGCCGCCGCCATCCGTTGGCCGACCAGGACACCACGCTGGCTGAAGCGATCCTGCGCGAGCGCAGCGGACTGGAAAATGTTGCTGCGCTGGGCCACCATATCGACACCAGCAATCTGCCGCCCAGCGCGTTGCGCGCTTACATCAAGGATTTCGCCGCACTCCACGGCCAGGCCCAGACGGGCGGGGCCGTCACGCTGACCTTGCTGTTCGAGTCGTTCGGCTTCAAGCATGGCCTGCCGCTCGATGCCGACCTGGTTTTCGACATCCGTTGCCTGCCCAACCCGCATTACGATCCGCTGTTGCGTCCCTTGACCGGACGCGACCGCGCCGTGGCGGATTTTCTCGAAGCACAGCCGGAGGTTCTGCGCATGGCCGAGGACATCTGCCGCTTCGTCGCCGACTGGCTGCCGGCCTACATCCGCGATTCGCGTTCCTACCTCACCGTCGCCATCGGTTGCACCGGCGGCCAGCATCGTTCGGTGTATCTGGCCGAACGCCTGGCGGCGTATTTCAATCAACGTGCGCCGGTACCCGTGCAAGTGCTGGTGCGTCACCGGGCGCTGCTTGCCTGAAAAGCGGCGCTGAGAATTTTCCGGATCGGCGCAGGCAGCGCCGCAGCACCGATTTCTGCGCTTCCCAGCCAGCAATGACCCGCCGCCTCGGCGGCGTGCGGCAGCAGTTTCGCAGTGCCTGACAGAGGCAGTAAAGTCAGATGAAAATGCGTGAAGCCATGGCGCAGCGGCGGCAGGGTGCTGAAGCATTTCACCGCGCAACCCAGCGTATGGGCTGCATGCGCCACCGGATCGGCGCCGGCGGGCAGTTCCGGCAGACTCAGCAGTCCGCCCCAGATGCCGCTGGGCGGGCGGCGTTCGAGCAGTATTTTGTCGCCGTCGAGCAGCAGCAGCACGAACGTTTCGCGTTGCGGCAAAGTCTTGCGCGGACGCGTTACCGGTAGTTCTGCGGTACGACCCTGCTTACGCGCGACACAGTTCTCGGCGAGCGGGCAACTCGCGCCGGAAGTCAGGCAACGCGGCTTGCTGCGCGTGCAGACGGTGGCGCCGAGGTCCATCTGCGCCTGGATGTAGATTGCACAATCCTGCTGTGGCAACAGCGCTTCCGCCAATCTCCACAAAACCTTTTCAACCGCAGGAGCACTTGGAAACCCCTCGATGCCGTGCGTGCGGCACAGCACCCGCTTGACGTTGCCATCGAGGATGGCAGTGCGTGCACCGAAACAGAATGCGGCGATGGCATTGGCGGTGGAGCGACCGATGCCGGGCAGTTGTGCGATGACATCAGGATGATGTGGGAATGCGCCCTCATGCCGGGCTATCACAACTTGCGCGCAACGATGCAGGTTGCGCGCTCTGGCGTAGTAGCCGAGGCCGCTCCACAGGCCCATGACCTCCTCCACAGAGGCCGCAGCCAGTTCAGGCAGGGTCGGGTATTGCTCGAGGAAGCGCCGGTAATAAGGGGTCACCGCAGCAACCTGGGTCTGCTGCAACATGATCTCCGCCAGCCAGATGCGGTAGGGGTCGTTGGTTCCCTGCCAGGGCAGGTCGTGACGACCGTGCCGCCGGTGCCAGGCGATCAGTTTTCCTGAAAATGTTTTGTCGTCGCTCACGTCATCCTGATTTTAACTTGACTAAGTTACTCAGCTATTATTTAATATCCGCTGAATTTCATTTCCGAAGAGGTTAGCTATGGACACACCTGAACGCGATGGCGACGGCTATTTGACCGACATGCACAGCTGGACGCCCGAAATCGCCCGGGCCATGGCCGAGGCCGACGGTTTCGAGCTGGACGAGGTGAAGTGGCAACAGATCGTCAAGGCGCGCGAATATTTTGAAGAGTTCAATGTCGTGCCGCCGATCCGCAAGTTCGCCAAATACATCGAGATGGACCAGAAGGAAATCTTCGAGTTGTGGCTGACCGGGCCGATGAAGCCCATCACCAAATACGGCGGCATGCCCAAGCCGACCGGCTGCGTTTGAGACGCAAGTTTATTTTACCGGCCGCACTCTGCTGGCCGTGAGCTTGGCGCGGCTGCGGGCCTCGTCGGTATTTTCGCCGTTGGCAACAGCCACCCCCATGCGTCGTTTGATAAAACTCTCCGGCTTGCCGAACAGGCGTAGATCGGATTGCGGCACGGCGAGCGCCTCGGCCACGCCCTCGAAAGCGATGCCCTTTTCTTCGATGCCGCCGTAAATCACTGCCGATGCTCCCGGCATACGCAGCGAGACATCCACCGGCAGGCCGAGGATGGCGCGGGCGTGCAGTTCGAACTCCGACAAGCGTTGCGTGCACAGCGTTACCAGGCCGGTGTCGTGCGGGCGCGGGCTGACTTCGGAGAACCACACTTGATCGCCCTTGACGAACAGTTCGACACCGAAAATGCCGCGTCCGCCCAGGTTGCCGGTGACGGCGGCGGCGATTTCCTGCGATTTTTTCAACGCCGTTGCCGACATTGCCATCGGCTGCCAGGACTCGACGTAATCGCCGTTGACCTGGACATGGCCGATCGGTTCGCAAAAATAAGTCTCCACTTTGCCGGCGTCACCGATGGCGCGCACCGTTAGCAGCGTGATTTCATAATCGAAAGCAATGAAGCCCTCGACGATGATGCGATTCTGTTTTACCCGGCCACCGGCGCAGGCATGTTCCCACGCTTTGGCCAAGTCCGATGGCGACTTGAGCAGCGTTTGCCCTTTGCCCGAGGACGACATCACCGGCTTCACCACGCATGGATAGCCGATGGTTTCAATAGCGGCCTGTAACTCCGCCAGCGAGTTGGCGAACTTGTAGGGCGAAGTCGGCAGGCCGAGTTCTTCCGCAGCCAGGCAACGGATGCCCTCGCGGTTCATGGTCAGGCGCGCCGCGCGCGCAGTCGGGATCACTTCGGCCAGGCCTTCCCGCTCGATTTCCAGCAATACTTCGGTGGCGATGGCCTCGATTTCCGGCACCACCAGATGCGGTCGCTCCAGTTCAATCACCGCCCGCAGCGCGGCGCCGTCGGTCATGGCGACGACATGGCTGCGATGCGCCACCTGCATGCCGGGGGCATCGGCGTAGCGGTCGACGGCGATCACCTCGACACCCAGGCGCTGCAAGGCGATAATCACTTCCTTGCCGAGTTCGCCGCTGCCGAGCAGCATCACGCGAGTGGATGAAGGGGAAAGCGGAGTACCAATTAGCATGGTTGTACCCATTGACGCGTTGCGTAATTCTATCCGAGGATACTGTCTTGCCTGCACCTACGAACCCTGCTGAGGTACTGGCGCGCGCCGCTGCGTTGCGGCCTGCGTTGGCGCAGCGCGCATTGGCGACCGAGTCTGCCCGGCGCGTATCCACAGCGACATTCGGCGAACTGCATGCCGCCGGACTGTTTCGTCTGCTACAGCCGGCGCGGGTCGGCGGTGCCGAGCTGGATATTGCCGCGCTGGTGGAAGTTTCCGCTGAGCTGGCGCGTGGCTGCGCTTCCAGCGCCTGGGTGCTGGCCAATCTTGCCAGCCATCACTGGATGCTCGGCATGTGGCCGCAAGCGGCGCAGGATGAAGTGTGGGGTGCCAGCGGGGAAACCGCTGATGCCCTGATCTGCGCCTCCCTGATTTTTCCTGCCGGTCGCGCCCAGGCTTGCGAAGGCGGCTATCGACTGAGTGGCCGGTGGACATTCGCCAGCGGTATCGATGACTGTGCCTGGGTAATGCTAGGTGCTATCGTCGGCGAGGGAGGCGAGGAGAGTGAGGAGAGCGAGCAGCACGATCCCCATGCCTACGCCGATATCCCCGGAGAGTACCGTCTGTTCCTGTTGCCCAAAGGTGATTACTCGGTGCGCGACACCTGGTATGCGGCTGGACTGTGCGGCACCGGCAGCAATGAAGTGAGCGTCGCCGCAGCGCAGGTGGCAACATATCGCAGCCTGCCGCTGGCGGCGGCGCAAGGCGGCGCTACGCCGGGTTCGCGCGTTAATGCCGGGCCGCTTTATCGTATTCCGTTGTTACCGGCTTTTGGCTACGTGGTTGCCGGCGTGACGCTGGGCATAGCTCAGGGCGCCCTCGACTTGTTTACCGGCGACGACCGTGGTCGTCAGACTTCCTACTCAGGCCGCATGCTGACGGATTTCCATGCGGTGCAGGCGCGGGTTGCCGAGGCCTCCGCGAGTATTGATGCGGCGCGGTGTCTGCTGCTCGGTAACTGTGCCGACATCATGGCCGACGCCGCGCGCGAGGAAGCCCCGGCGCTGCTGGAAAAGGCCCGCCTGCGCCGCGATGCGGCGTTTGCCGCGCAACTTTGCCGACGCGCCGTCGATCTGTTGTTCGACGCTTCAGGCGGCTCGGCGTTGTTCCTGGCCCACCCGGCGCAACGCGCCTTGCGCGACATCCGCGCCGCCTGCTCGCACATTGCCCTCAACTGGGATGCAGCAGCAGCAGTCTATGGCCGCGTCGCCCTGGGCCACAGCGCCGACCTGCCGCCTTATGAACGCTGAGGACGATTTCGATACGCGGGCGTTTCGCAGCGCGCTGGGCAGCTTTGCCACCGGCGTCACGGTGATTACCGCGCGCGGCGCCAATAACGAGCTGGCGGGTTTGACCGTCAACTCCTTCGCTTCGGTATCGCTCACCCCGCCGCTGGTGCTGTGGAGTTTGTCGCTTTACTCGCCGGTGCTGGCGGTGTTCCAGCATTGCAGTCATTATGCAATTAACGTATTGGCGGCTGACCAGGCGGATTTGTCGGATCATTTCGCCAAGTCCACCAATGATCGAAGCGGGGAAAAGTTTTCCGGCCTGGAATTCGACACCGGCAGGGGCGGCGCGCCTCTGCTGCCGGGTTGTTGCGCACGTTTCGAGTGCCGTAACGAAACCCGCCACGCCGGCGGTGATCATTTGATTTTCGTCGGCCTGGTGGAAAAATTCGTACGCGAGGACCGCGCGCCGCTGCTGTTCCAGGGCGGTCGCTACCGAAGGCTGGAGGCTGTAGAGGCGCGCGAAAAATCGCGCGTATTGTTGAGATAAATCGCCTCGGTGTCACTTAATGAGTGTGCAATGTAATTAAATCCGGTAAACCCCCGGCTCTGCCGGGGGTAACTTAACTCGTAATCAGCCATCCGCCATTCCCCGACATGCTAACCGCCACCGATCTCGCCTGTGTCCGCGGCGACCGCCGCCTTTTTGCCGGTCTCGGCTTTACGCTGGAGAGCGGCGGTCGCCTGCATGTCACCGGCGCAAACGGTTCCGGCAAGACCAGCCTGCTGCGCATATTGTGCGGCCTGTCGCCTGCGGAAGCTGGCGAGATACGCTGGCAGGGCGAGACCATCGCCGATCTTGGCGACGAGTATCGCAAGACCGTGCTCTATCTCGGCCACCACAACGCGCTCAAGGAAGAACTTACGGCGCTGGAAAATCTGCGCACCACCGCCGCCTTGGCGGGTGTCGCCGTGGCGGATGCGCAAGGCGTGGAACTGCTGGAGCGCGTCGGCCTGGCGGGACGCGAGGAACTGCCGGTGCGTTTCCTCTCACAGGGGCAGAAGCGGCGCGTGGCGCTGGCGCGCTTGTTGTGGAGCCCTGCGTCGTTGTGGATACTCGATGAGCCTTTCGTCGCACTCGACAGCGCAGCCGTAACCTGGCTCGCCGAAATCGTCAGCGGGCATTTGCGCGGCGGCGGCATGGCGGTGCTGACCAGCCACCAGGAGGTTGCTATCGGTGGCGGCGTGGCGCAGACCTTGAAACTTAGTCCATGAGGAAGGACGCCACAGCGCAACCCTCAGGGACTTTCGGCGTACTCGGCGCGGTGGTGCGGCGCGACCTGCTGCTGGCCTTGCGCAGGAAGAGCGAGGTGCTGACTTCGTTGTTTTTTTTCGTCATCGTCGTCAGCCTGTTCCCGCTCGGCATTGGCCCGGAAATGGGCTTGTTGCGCATCATCGCTCCCGGCGTGCTGTGGGTGGCGGCGCTGCTGGCGGCAATGCTGTCGCTCAGCCGACTGTTCGCCGCCGATTACAGCGACGGCACGCTCGAGCAGATGCTGCTTTCCCCCGCGCCGCTGGGCTTGCTGGTGACGGGTAAAATCATTGCTCACTGGCTGGTGGCCGGGCTGCCGCTGGTGCTGATCGCGCCGCTGTTGGGCTTGCAGTACGACCTGGCGCCGCGCGCGCTGGGCGTGTTGATGCTGTCGCTGCTGATTGGCACGCCGCTGTTGAGTCTGCTCGGCGCCATCGGCGCGGCCTTGACGCTGGGGGTGCGCGGCGGCGGCGTGCTGCTTTCGCTGCTGACGCTGCCGTTGTATATTCCCGCGCTGATCTTCGGCGCCGGCGCGGTCGAAGCCGACATTTCCGGCTTGGGCGCCGCCGGTCACTTGTCGCTGCTGGCGGCGCTCTTGGCGCTGGCGGCGTTTTTCGCGCCGTGGGCGACCACGGCGGCTTTGCGAGTCGCACTGGAATGAATCTACAAAACGGCGTTTTACCGCAAAGGACGCAAAGGACGCAAAGTAAAACAGGGAATGGGCGAATTATTGCGCCTCACCTATATGGGGAATTTACTGTGTTGTATTGGCATTTGAATTCCTTTGCGTCCTTTATGCCCCAGAGGGTATCTGCGTCCTTTGCGGTTCAATAGTTTTTTCCGAGATAAATCATGCAAAATACAATTATCCACTGGTTCAAATACGGCTCGCCGCAGAGCTTCTATCCGCTGGCGGGGAAAATGCTGCCGTGGTTTGTGGCGCTGGCCCTGATCTTCGGCCTGGCTGGACTGTGGCTGGGTTTTTTTGTCGCGCCAACCGATGCGGTGCAGGGCGAGGGTTACCGGATTATTTTCATCCACGTGGCGGCCTCCTGGATGTCGATGTTCCTCTACCTGGTGATGGCTTTCTGGGCCGGTCTCGGCCTGGCGCTGAACACGCGGCTGTCCTCGATGATGGCCAGCGCGGTGGCGCCGACCGGGGCGCTGATGGCCTTCCTCTCGCTGTGGACCGGCGCGCTGTGGGGCAAGCCGATGTGGGGTACATGGTGGGTGTGGGATGCGCGGCTGACTTCGGAACTGATCCTGCTGTTCCTGTATCTCGGCTTCCTGGCCTTGCAGGCAGCCATCGACGAACCGCGCCGCGCCGACAAGGCCGGGGCGATTCTGGCCCTGGTGGGGGTGGTGAACGTGCCGATCATTTATTTTTCGGTGAAATGGTGGAACACTTTGCATCAGGGCGCCTCGGTGTCGATCAACAAGTCGCCGAGCATGGCGGCGACGATGCTGTGGGGCATGTTGCTGATGGCCTTGTGCTTCTGGATGTATTCGTTTGCGGTGGCGTTGCTGCGTGTGCGCGCCATTATCCTGGAGCGCGAGAGAACCAGCGAATGGGTGAAACATGCAGTGGCATAGCGTCGGCGAGTTCTTCGCCATGGGCGGCTACGCCCTGTATGTATGGGGCAGCTTCGGCGTCACCGCACTGGCGCTGGTGATTGAACCTTTGCTGCTGAGGAAGCGTCGAATGGACGTTCTTGAGAGTTTGCGCCGCGAACGACGCGCCGATGAAAGACAAGGAAACCCCAGCTAATGTATCTGCCGGCGCAGTTCGAGGAAACCCGCAGCGAAGTGCTGCAAGCACTGATGCGCGAGCATCCGTTTGCCACGCTGGTCACCGCCTCGGCGGATGGTATCGTCGCCAATCACATCCCCATGGAATATGACCCGGAGCCAGCGCCATTCGGCAGGCTGGTTGGGCATGTGGCGCGGGCCAATCCTGTATGGCGCGAAGTCGCTGAACATGAGGCGCTGGCGATTTTTCAGGGGCCGCAGGCCTACATATCGCCAGCCTGGTACCCCAGCAAGCAGGAGCATGGCAAGGTCGTGCCGACCTGGAACTACGCCGTGGTGCATGTGCGCGGGCCATTGCGGATCATTGAAGAGCCGCAACAACTGCGCGCCATCGTCGAGAAATTAACCAACCACCACGAGGCCGGTCGGCCACAACCCTGGCAGGTGACCGATGCGCCGCCCGATTACATCGAGCCGATGCTCAAGGCCATCGTCGGCATCGAGATGAGCATCACCAAAATTGTCGGCAAGTGGAAAGTCAGCCAGAACCGCTCGGCTGACGACCGCGTCGGCGTCATTAGCGGCCTGACTGCGCAGGGCGACAGCAATGCTCGTGCCATGGCCGGCCTCATCAAGGAAACCTTGCCATGAAAGCACGCCACAAACGCATCGCCATCATCGTCGGCGGTCTCGCCTCGCTGAGCATCGCCGCCTTCTTCGTGCTGAATGCGCTCAACAGCAATATCGCCTTGTTCTTCACGCCGACCCAGGTGTTCGCCGGGGAAGCGCCGCAAGACCGGGTGTTCCGCATCGGCGGCATGGTCAGGGACGGCTCGCTGCAAAGGAATGCGATGACCATCCGCTTCGTCGTCACCGATACCGCCAAGGATATTCCGGTCGCCTACACCGGCATCCTTCCCGACCTGTTCAAGGAAGGCAAGGGCGTGGTGGCGCAGGGCAAGCTGGGGCCGGATGGCTTGTTCGTCGCCACCGAAGTACTGGCCAAGCACGACGAAAACTACATGCCGCCGGAAGCCAAGCACGCCATCGACCAGGCCCAGGCGCAGCAGACGGCAAAAACTTTGAAACAGTGAGAACTCCATGATCCCCGAACTCGGACATTTCGCCCTCATCCTCGCCCTGCTGGTCGCCATCGTGCAAGGCGTCCTGCCGCTGCTCGGCGCGCATCGCCGCAACGTCGCCTGGATGGCGCTGGCGCGTCCGGCAGCGCAGACCCAGTGGATGCTGTTGCTGGTGGCTTTCGCTTGCCTGACTTACGCCTTCGTGGTCAACGATTTTTCGGTGCAGTATGTCGCCGAGCATTCCAATTCGCAGTTGCCGACGGTGTATCGCGTGGCTGCGGTATGGGGCGGCCACGAAGGTTCGCTGCTGCTGTGGGTGCTGTTGCTGGCGAGCTGGACGCTGGCGGTGTCGCTGCTTTCGGGCGCATTGCCGGAGGCGATGGTGGCGCGCGTGATCGGCGTGCTGGGCCTGGTCTCGTGCGGCATGCTGCTGTTCATCCTGCTCACCTCCAGTCCCTTCGAGCGCCTGCTGGAGATTCCCCAGGATGGCCGCGACCTCAATCCGTTGCTGCAGGACCCGGGCTTGGTGATTCATCCGCCGATGCTCTACATGGGCTATGTGGGATTTTCGGTAGCCTTCGCCTTCGCCATCGCCGCGTTGCTCTCGGGGCAACTCGATGCTGCCTGGGCGCGCTGGTCGCGACCGTGGACCGTGGCGGCGTGGATCTTCCTGACGCTGGGCGTAGGACTCGGCAGTTGGTGGGCTTACTACGAGTTGGGCTGGGGCGGCTGGTGGTTCTGGGACCCGGTGGAAAATGCTTCCTTCATGCCCTGGCTGGTCGGCACCGCGCTGATCCATTCGCTGGCGGTGACCGAGAAGCGCGGCGCATTCAAGAACTGGACGGTGCTGCTAGCCATCGGCGCCTTCTCGCTGAGTCTGCTGGGGACTTTTCTGGTGCGTTCCGGCGTGCTGACCTCGGTGCATGCTTTCGCCACCGATCCGCGCCGCGGCATCTTTATCCTGGCATTCCTGGTGATCGTGATCGGCAGTTCCCTGCTGCTGTTCGCCTGGCGCGCGCCCAAGGTGGGGTTGGGCGGCGGTTTTGCGCTGGTGTCGCGGGAGACTTTGCTGCTGGTGAACAACGTACTGCTGGTGGTGGCTGCCGCCTCGGTGCTGCTGGGTACCCTGTACCCGCTGATCATCGACGCGCTGGGCCTGGGCAAGCTGTCGGTGGGGCCGCCCTATTTCCAGACGGTGTTCGTACCCCTGATGGTTCCGCTGCTGTTCCTGATAGCAGTGGGGCCGGTGGCGCGCTGGAAACAGGGCAGTATCGGCGATATGGTCCGTCGTTTGCGGATCGCCTTCGGCGTGTCCGTGGCGGCGGGCATCATCCTGCCTTTTGCACTTGGCAGTTGGACGCCGTTGGTGGGCTTGGGTGTATTGCTGGCCGTCTGGATCGTCGCCAGCGGCGTGGTGCAGATTCGCGAACGACTCAAACGTGAGGGATCGGGGAAAAATGTCCCACGCGCCTTCTGGGGCATGCAACTGGCGCATCTCGGCGTGGCGGTATTCGTCATCGGCGTGACGCTGGTGAAGGGTTACGAATCGGAAAAAGATGTGCGCATGGCGCCCGGCGAAACCGTCGAAGTCGGCGGTTACACTTTCCGGCTGCTGGGCGTGAAAGAGGCGATGGGGCCGAACTATCGCGCCTCGGTGGGCGACGTGGAGTTGTCCAAAGACGGCAAGCTGCTGCGCACCATGCGCCCGGAGAAACGCGCCTACTTTTCATCATCGATGCCGATGACCGAAGCGGCCATCGACACCGGCTTCACCCGCGACGTGTATGTCTCGCTGGGCGAGCCGGTTGGCGTAGAGGACGGCAGCGGCGCCTGGAGCGTGCGCGTGCATCACAAACCGTTCGTCGACTGGATCTGGGGCGGCTGCCTGGTGATGGCATTCGGCGGCCTGCTGGCGGCCAGCGACCGGCGCTACCGGCTTAAAGCCAAAGCGACAGTCGCACCCACCATCCTGGCGGGAGCAAAAGCATGAAACGCTTCCTCATCCCACTGGCATTGTTCGTGGTGCTGGTGGGTTTTCTCGCCGTGGGCCTGAAGCTCGATCCGCGCGAAGTGCCTTCGCCGCTGGTGAACAAACCTGCGCCGCTGTTCGAGTTGGCGCAACTGGCGCAGCCGGAGAAAAAGTTTTCCCCGGTCGAGATGAAAGGCAAGGTCTGGCTGCTCAATGTCTGGGCCTCGTGGTGCGTCTCCTGCCGCCAGGAGCATCCGCTGCTGGTGGCGCTGTCCAAAAGCGGCGCGGTTCCGGTGTATGGACTTAACTACAAGGACACGCGCGCCGATGCCATGAAGTGGTTGAGCCAACTCGGCGATCCCTATGTGATCAGCCTGTTCGACGGCGATGGTCGCGTCGGCATCGACTATGGCGTGTATGGCGTGCCGGAGACTTATGTCATCGACAAGGCCGGCATCATCCGCTACAAGCAGATCGGCCCGGTGACCACCGAGGCGCTCCAGGAAAAAATACTGCCGCTGGTGAAGGAACTGGAAAAATCATGACAAACCCAACTGCCATTGGAGTGAAGCGATTACTTTTCGCCTTGCTGCTGGTTCTGCTGAGTGCGTTTGCCGCCGCCAAGGAAGCCGCGCCGCTGGCGGCAGACGAAGCGGTGGAAAAACGCATGGTGTCGATCTCTGAGGAGCTGCGCTGCCTGGTGTGTCAAAACGAATCCCTGGCCGGTTCGCATGCGGACCTGGCGCAAGATCTGCGGCGCGAAATTCGCACGCTCATCAAAGAGGGCAAGAGCGACCAGGAAATCATGGATTTCATGGTGAACCGTTACGGAGATTTCGTCCGCTACCGGCCACCCATGAAAGCGACGACTTATCTGTTGTGGTTCGGCCCGTTCCTGTTGCTGGCGAGCGCCATCGTCACGCTGATCGTCTATTTGCGCCGACGTGGCGGGCGTGTCGCGGCAGCCGCAGAGAATACCTTGTCTCCCGACGAGCGGCGGCAGGCTGAAGCATTGTTAAAACAGAGCGAGAGCAAGTGATGAATATTTCTTTTTTGATAGCCGCAGCAATATTGGCGCTGCTGGCCCTGGCCTGGCTGCTGCGCCCGCTGCTCAGGCGCGCCACGCCTGCCCAAAGCATCTCGCGTCAGGCGCTGAATGCCGCTATTTACCGCGACCAGTTGGCCGAACTGGAGCGCGACCGTAATGCCGGCAGCATCGCCGCCGCCGACTACGAACCAGCGCGTGCGGAGTTGCAGCGCCGCTTGTTGCAGGATGCCGCCGTTGTCGACGAGACGCCCGCTGCCGCTGCCGCCATTGCTACCGCCCGCCCGGAAAAACGTACCGCCCTGGCATTGCTGCTGCTGTTGCCCCTGGCCGCCGGGCTGCTGTATGCCTGGCTCGGCAGTCCGCTTGCGATGCAGCCGAGGGTCGCGCAACACCAGATCACTTCCGGACAGATCGACGAGATGATCAACAAACTCGCCGCGCGCCTGGAAAAGAACCCGCAAGATACTAAAGGCTGGGCCATGCTGGGGCGCTCCTACAAAGCGCTGGGCCGCTTCGAGGAAGCCGAGAAAGCTTTCGTGCGGGCCGGCGACATGGTGAACAACGATCCGACATTGCTCACCGAATATGCCGACCTGCTGGCGGCGCGCGCCAACAGCCTCGAAGGCAAGCCGATGGAACTGGTGCAGCGGGCGCTGCAGCTCGATCCGGGCAACACCATGGGGCTGGCGCTGGCCGGCACCGCCGCCTACAACCGCCAGGACTTCCCCGAGGCAACACGCTACTGGGAAATGCTGCTCAAACTGCTACCGCCGGAATCGGAAGACGCCAAGGGGCTCACCGCCACGCTCGCAGAAATTCGCGGAAAAAGCGGCATGCCCACAGCCGTAGCAAAATCCGCGCCGACCGCCTCCGCCAAATCAGTCAGCGGCAGCGTGACGCTTGCGCCGGCGCTGGCCGGCAAGGTGCAGCCGGGCGATACGCTGTTCGTCTACGCCCGTCCGGCAGAGGGATCGCGCATGCCGCTGGCGATACTGCGGGTGCATGCCAGCGACCTGCCCCTGACATTCACCCTCGACGACACGCTGGCCCTTCGGCCCGACTTGAAACTCTCGGATGCCGCGCTGGTGAAGATCGAGGCGCGCGTCTCCAGATCGGGCCAGGCCATCCCCCAACCGGGCGACCTGATCGGCGAGAGCAGCCCGGTCAAGCCCGGCGCCAAGGGCATCAAGCTGAACATTGACCGGATCAACCAATAACTTTCAACTGCGTCCGGGCTGATGGATGGGTTGAGCCTGGACGGCAAATTTGTGCAGACATTACGCCACCACCAGACCAGCGCTCTCAAGGCGTTTCCTGATAGCGGACATGCCACCTTCGTATTCCCAGTACATGATGCGACCATGCGAGGAAGACACGAGAATGTATTTCTCGGGAATCGACTGGATGCGCTCGATAGCGAGCAGCTTGTCAAGGAACGGCTCGTCTTTGAACTCCTCGATGATTTCCTTATTGTCCTCTGCGTAACCGTGCATGACGATGGCGGTGCGAACCCGAACTGAAATGAATTTCATTGGCGTGCTGAACCGATGTTATTGGGACACTACGATTGTACCCAACGCAGCGAGGACAGTAGCGTCCGTGTTGATGGAGGGTTCGGCGTCTTGGACACGGTTGGACAAATGGCAATTGGTGCTGTACAGTAATGCGTACATATTCGGAGGCTTCACATGGATGCAATGACCTATACCACTGTTCGCGCAAACCTCGCCAGCACGATGGATCGGGTTTGTAACGACCACGAAGCTTTGATTATTACCCGCAACGGCGAACAGGCCGTGGTGATGCTCTCGCTCGAAGATTTCAAATCGCTTGAGGAAACCGCTTATCTCTTGCGCACACCCGCTAACGCCAAGCGTCTTCTCTCGGCAGCTGCGCAACTGAACGCTGGCAAAGGCGTTGAGCGGAAGCTGGCAAAGTGAAACTGATTTTTGCGGACGAGGCATGGGATGATTACCTCTACTGGCAAAAGCAAGACAAGCGTATGGTTGAACGGATTAACAAGCTGATTCGTGAGACTCAGCGCGAACCATTCTCTGGCGTAGGAAAGCCTGAAGCATTGAAGCACGCGCTATCAGGCTTCTGGTCACGCCGCATAACAGATGAACACCGCATGGTTTATCGCGTTGAGAGTGGTGCTCTGCTGATAGCTCAGTTGCGTTTTCATTACTGAGACGCCCAACGAGGGTGTAGAAAAAGTGGTTGAGAGGTCGATTTTTCGGCGCAGACATGGCGGTTTTGAAATTCGTACCACTCTTGAGCTTCGCCAATTTCACGCAACGCTCGGGTGGAAAATTTCAGGTGGAACGCGATGAGCCATCTTTAAGGTGCGATTTCACCTGATCCCAAGAATAACCAGCTTCCGGGTTGATGGATGGGCTGGGCCTCTCATTCATAGCGCGTCCACATACGCAAGACGCGAATCGTTTTTTCTTTGGCAAAAACTTCGTACACGATGCGGTGCTGAATATTGATGCGGCGAGAGTATGCGCCGGCAAGATCGCCGACCAACTTCTCGAAGGGCGGTGGATTCTGGAATGGATCATTGGCAAGAATCGCGAGCAGTACTTGCGCCTTTGGCTTAAGACCACTTGCGGCAAGCTTCTTTGCATCTTTCATTGCTTGCTTGGCATAAACAATGGCCCAACTCACCACTTAAGCGCCTTCGAGCTTTTTGCGAGGGGCTCAGCCATACCTGCCTTGATGGACTCGCGCATGCCAGGCACGGCCAGTAAGTACAGGGTTTCTTGAATTGCGCTCCAATCCTCTGCGGAGAGCAGCACGGCACTGCTGCGTTTTCCGGAAATGATGATTGGCTCATGTGACTCTACTGCTTGATCAATGAGCCGGTATAGATTCGCGCGAGCTTCACTGGCGGTAAGAGTGTTTATTTTGCGCTCCTTCAAAGAAGCTTAAATGGTACGATATTCCGTACGTTTTGTCGAGTGACTGTGGCT
>Ga0315270_10000165_pt1 | contig 38273 bp, 43 predicted proteins | sample C1_bottom_MG_FD_204932 | JGI IMG/M metagenome (GOLD analysis project Ga0315270, IMG submission 204932) | Sediment microbial communities from Yellowstone Lake, YNP, Wyoming, USA - C1_bottom | ecosystem: Environmental > Aquatic > Freshwater > Lake > Sediment | place: USA: Wyoming | collected... | reverse complement strand
CGTACACGCCCTTGAGACGCTGCATGATCAGCAGGCGCATGGCCTTGATGATGTCGGCCATGTCGCCGCTGATGTTGTCGCGCACGATGTCGCGCTTGTGCGGGATCATCTCCTTGCCGAGGGCGTCTTCGAGTTCGTGGATGCGGCTGCGTTCAAGAACCTTCTTGTCACCCTTGATCTTGCCGAGCAGCGCCTTTTGCGCCGATACCGGGAAGACATTGTGCGGGTCGATGTTGAGATGCCGGGCGGTTTCTTTCACCTGCCGTTCGATTTCGGCCGCGACGGCTTCCGGGGTCTTGAGTTCGTCCCACAGGCCGTCGATCTTGTTGAGTACGGCAATGCGGCCCTTGTTGGCACCGTGCTTCGGGTTGTTGATGAAATCCTGCCACACCTGAATGTCGGACTTGGTCACGCCGGTGTCGGCCGCGAGAATGAACAGCACGGCGTGCGCGGAGGGCAACAGCGACAGCGTCAGCTCCGGCTCGGTACCGAGGGCGTTGAGTCCCGGGGTGTCGAGAATGACCAGCCCCTGCTCGAGCATCGGATGCGGGAAATTGATGATGGCGTGCCGCCATTTCGGCACTTCCACCATGCCGTCATCGGCGAGGTGCATCCCGTTTTCGGTCTCTTCTTCAGCGATATGCAGGCCCAGACTCTGGGCAGTTTCCTTTGAAACCTTCTTGATCTCGGCGATGTGCTGCAGGGCCAGGGCGACGCTGTCCGGTGACTCGATGTCGAGCGGGATGTTGGTCCATTCTTCGGAAAAGCCGCGCAGCTCGGTAAGGCTTGTGCCGCTGGCGCGCGTTTCAATCGGCAGCAGGCGGATGCACGGCGCGCTGCCCTTTTCGTACATCAGCTCGGTGGGGCACATGGTGGTGCGCCCGGCGCTCGACGGCAGCACGCGCTGGCCGAAGCCCGCAAAGAAGATGGCATTGATCAGTTCGGATTTGCCGCGTGAAAACTCGGCGACAAAGGCGACATACAGTTTGTCGTCACGCAGGGTGGACAGGATCTGCTCGATGCGCTGGTCGATCTGCACGTCGGCAAGTTCCTGGGCTTGCAGCCAGGCACGGAAATCGCCCACGGACTTGAACAATTCCTGGCGCCAGGCGCCATAGGCTTCGAAGTGCTGGTCAATGCCGGTCATAGTTGCCCACCCTTTTTATTCAAGCTAGCCCAGAATAGGCTGTTTACTGGCTAAAAGTTGATCTGTTCCCGGATGGACGGATGATTCAATCCGATGTACGGATAAATTCATGGTCAATCAGTTGTGAAAAATCTAGTTGAATCAATGGGATTAAGCAAGGGACTTCTTGTGCAACCTTAGGTTTCAGCTTTGGCAGTGCGGACAGTAGAACGCGGAACGCTGACAGAGCTTGAGGGCGCGGACCGGCGTGCTGCAGACCGGGCAGGGTTCGTTGCGGCGACCGTAGACGTTGAGAGTCTGCTGGAAATAGCCGGGCCGGCCATCGACGTTCTGAAAATCACGCAGCGTGGTGCCGCCGGCGCGAATCGACTTCTCCAGGGTTTCACGAATCGCCGCGGCCAGGCGCACATAACGCGCGCGCGTGATGCGTCCGGCGGCGCGCTGCGGGCGGATACCGGCGAGAAACAGGCATTCATTGGCGTAAATGTTACCGACACCGGCGAGCACACGCGTGTTCATCAGGAAGTCGCGCGCCGCCAGCTTGCGGCCACGCGCTGCCACAAACAGATAATCCCCGTCGAAATCGGGGCCGAGCGGCTCCGGGCCGAGATCCTTGAGCAGCTTGTGGCGCGCCGGGTCGGCGGTGGTCCAGAGCAGCGAGCCGAAGCGGCGCGGGTCGCGCAGGCGCAGGCACTGACCATTGGCGAGCGCGATGTCGACGTGATCGGCCTTCTGCGGTGGTGTGTGGCAGGGCAGTACGCGCAGGCTGCCGGACATGCCGAGGTGCAGCAGCACGGTGCCGGCATCGGTTTTGATGAGGATGTATTTGGCGCGGCGCTCGACTGCGCGGATGGTCTGGCCGGGCAGGGCTTTGGTCAGCGCCGCCGGCACCGGCCAGCGCAGTTGCCGCTGCCGCACGATCACGTCCGCGATGCGCTGGCCGATCAGGTGCGGTGCGATGCCACGGCGCGCGGTTTCAACCTCCGGAAGTTCCGGCATGGGTGCGGTTTATTCCGGCTTGAGTCGCAGCAGGCGTGCACCGGTTTCCTCGGGGAAGCTGTATTCGAGGTTCTCGTCCTTGCGGTACAGAATGAATTCCGGCTTGTAAGCGAGCACACCGAATTCAATGGCGCGTTGCTGGTCGCCGTCGGCGAAGGTGATGACGACGCGTTCTTGCACGCGTATGCCACTGTAGGGCGACGTGGACAGGGCGCGCGCATAGCGCCACTCGTCGACGAAGTGGTTTACCTGATCACTGCCGAGGCCCTTGAGTTCCGGCGTGCGTGTCCACGCGCCTTGCTCGTTCTTTTTCAGGCTGAAGTCCGGAAACCTGAATGCCAGCGGTTTGGCTTTGTCGTCGATTAGGCTGGTGCTGAGAAAATCAGTCAGGGACGCGCTCACGGCACGATATAACGACGCCGGAATGAGTTGCACCTGGCCGTTGTGCAGCACGTACAGCTGGTTATCCAGCGGATGCATGCTGCCAAAACGGATTTCCGCGTTGTTCAGGATCAATGTGGCGATCGGCTGGTCGAGGCCATATTTCCCGAGTTCTTCCGGAACAGCCGGAAAGCGTGTGCTGACACGCGTGCCTGCCAGCCCCAGCAATTCATTCACACGAAAATTGTTGCCGCGCGCGGCGCGCGGCGCGGTCAGCCGCCAATCATCGCCGCTTTTCTCCAGCACGATTTCCGGCTGTTTCGGGCGCACCAGGCGGATGCGCTCGATGGCGCCCGCCGGGAGTGCCGTCAGCGGCGTGCCTTCCACTTCTTTGTGCGCGCCAGGTTTGTAGAGGACGAGCAATACCAGCGCTCCGACCAGCAGGGCCAGGCCGATGTTGAGCAGCCAGCGGTTTTTCATAAAGGAATGATTCAGCGCTTGCGGCGCCGCCACCAGATGGTGATGCCGCTGGCCAGCAACCCGACCGGGAGGATGACGAGGAAACCGAGCACAATGCCGATCTGGGCGCTGCGCGCGAGTGTCAGGCCCATATCCGGCGCGGTGCGCACCGGCACATTGATGTAGGCATCGTCGTTGCCGAGCCAGTTCACAAGGTTCATGCCGAGCTCAAGATTGCCGCCGTTTCCGAGGTAGGTATTGGACAGGAAGTCACCGTCGCCGATTACGGCCACGCGTTGTTCGCGGCCTTCCTGCTTGCGCGTGAGGGAGACGGCAATGTTGATAGGCCCGTGGATGTCCTGCCCCTGATCGAAGTGCAGCTTGCCGGTCGCAGCGCCGGTTTCGAGCCATGCGCTCGGCGCCGTATCCAGCATCACCTGATGTTCCCAATCCTTGGGCGGCTGCACACTCAGGCCCGCAGCCTCCGGGAACAGTGTCATCAGCTCAAAGCCCTGCACCACCGGGTGTGTGCCGTAGCGCGTCACGACAATAAAGTTGGCAGCCGAGCCGGTGAGCGACTGCGAGGTGGGGTCGACCACCACGCCACGCTGAAACTCCACGCCGAGCGATTCGGCGACGCGGTCCAGTCCCTGGAGCGGGCCCGGTTCCGCGAGCCACAGCAGGTTGCCGCCGCGCGCCAGATAGTGTTCGATCTGCTTGATCTCACCGGCAAGAAATTTTGCGCGCGGGCTGGCGATGACCAGCACCGAGGTGTTTTGCGGGATGGCGTTCTGGCCGCCGAGCGCAAGCGAGCGGGTTTTCAGGCCGCGCTTGGCTAGCTGCGTTGCCCAGGTCGAAAGGTCGAAGTTCGCCTGGCGGTCGGGGCTGCGTTCGCCATGGCCGGAGACGAAAACCACCCAGCGTTCGCCGCCGCGTCCTAGCCGCACCAGTGTATTGGTGAACGCCTCTTCGCTGAGCTGGCTGAGGTTCTCCTTGCGCCCGTTGTATTCGACCACCAGTTCGCCATCAAGCCGCACGCCGGCGGCGCGCACGCGCGCCGGGTCGGTATCCGGGTTCACGTACTCCAGCGCGATGTCCTGCTTGTATTTCTGGTAACGCGCGACGAACTCGGCGATGTTCGCGCGCACGCCTTCGGTGTCGCGCGCAAAGGCGGTGAGCTGTACCGGCTTGTCCAGCGTCCTGAGCAGCGTGCGCGACGCCTCGGACAGCGTGTTGCGGTGATTGTGCGTCCAGTCGAACTGCATGTGGATATCGCGTGACAGCCACAACAACAGCCCGGCCACGATGAGCAGCAGCACCACGAAACTGGAGCTGGCCAGGCGCAACTGGAAACGGGATTTTCGGTTGATGCGCATGGGTCAGCCTCCCAGCCGGTCCATGTCGAGGCGGCGTACGCTGAGCGCCAGGAAGGTGGCGGTGAACAGCAGGTGATACACGACATCGCGCGTGTCGAACAGTCCTTTCAGAAAGGGTTCGGTGTGGTTGAGCAACGAGAGATAGGGCAGGACACCTCCGTCTCCGCCGACGCGCGCCCAATCCAGCAGCCAGAAGAACAGCAACGTGCCGAAGGTGCTCACCGCCGCGACCGTCTGGTGCTGAGTGAGCGTGGACATGAACAGACCCACGGCCGCGAACCCGCCGAGCAACAGAGCCAGACCGAGCAAACAGGAGGCGAGCAGGCCGAAGTCGAGGCCGCCACCGGCGAGCAGTGACAAGGGCATGAGGGCAATGAGCAACAACTGGATCAGCAGGAAGGTGTAGAGGCCGAGATACTTGCCGAGCACGATTTCAGTCATGGACAGTGGTGCGCTGATCAGCAGCGGCAAAGTCTTGTTGCGCCGCTCCTCGGTGAACAGGCGCATGCTGATGAGCGGCACCACCAGCAGCAGTACGATTGCGGCGTTGCCGAACAACGGTGAGGCGACCACCTCGGTGACACCGTATTCGCCGTTCATGCCCAGCAACTGCGACTGGATTGTCAGGAAGCTCTCGACATGCTGCAGGAACATCCAGGCGAGAATGAATTCCACTACCGCCAGAATGATCCAGGCGAGCGGCGACAGGAACAGACGGCGCAGTTCGTGACGGGCGATGGTAAGAATCATGGCGGCTCCCCGCTTCCGGCTTCCCGCGGCACTTGCACATCCATGTGCGTCGCCGCTGTTTCCGTGGGCACGCCGTCATCCTTGGTCAGTTCCAGGAAAATATCTTCCAGGCTGGCGCGTTGCGGGATGAGCGCGGCGAGCCCCCAGTTCCGTTCAACGCACAGTTTCACCAGTGCCTCGGTCGGGTCGGCGGACGGCTCGTGGTACACGCGCAGGCTGCCGCCATCGGCGGTCTCCACATTTTTTACCCCGGCGAGTTTCGCGATGGCCGCCGGGTCGGCCGCATTGCGGAAGCGCAGCGTGAGCACCGACGATTGCATGCGTTGCGCGAGCTCGTCGCTGCTGACGTTCAGAACCAGTTCGCCCTTGTTGATGATCTGCACGTGGTTACAGACTGTTTGCACCTCGGTCAGGATGTGCGTGGACAGGATCACGCTGTGTTCCTTGCCGAGTTCGCGCACCAGGTGGCGGATTTCGCGGATCTGGATGGGGTCGAGGCCGGCGGTCGGTTCGTCGAGAATAATGACCGGCGGCAGATGAATAATGGCCTGGGCGATGCCGACGCGCTGCTGGTACCCCTTGGACAGGTTGCCGATCAGGCGCCGTCCGACATCCGTGAGGCCACATTTTTCCTTGGCGGCATCGCGCGCCGCGCGCCGCTGCCCGCGCGCAATGCGGTTCAGCGCCGCGCAGTAATCGAGGTATTCATCGACCGTGAGATCGCGGTACACCGGCGGTTGCTCGGGCAGGTAGCCGATGGCGGCCTTCGCGGCACGCGGGTCTTCGAGCAGGTCGTGTCCGGCGACCGTGATGCGTCCCTGGCTTGGGGCGAGGTTGCCGGTGAGCATTTGCATGGTGGTGGTCTTGCCGGCGCCGTTTGGTCCGAGAAAGCCCAGCACTTCACCCTGGCGCACGGCGAAGCTGATATTTTTGACGGCCTGAAGCGGACCGTAGAAACGGGATAGACCGTCAACCTGAAGCAGGGTGGTGTGATTCATGGGTAATCTTGGGAAAGGCGTCCTTACCGAAATAACTCGCACACTGTGCGGGCCTTGCCGAATGAATTGTCGGGCGCCATTCAACGCAGCCGGGCCGCCTTTGTCAATGCGGATCCGGTGTGTAAGCGCGCGCAGCGCCAGGCTGCCGTTTATCGGCTGATTACGGCGGTACAGCGGCAATTTCCACGCCTGTAAAAAGCCAGATTTGCCGCTGGTGCGCGATATAAAAATGATAAATCAATCACTTATAACCAGACCCGGGCGTTGGCACGGGGAATGCAATTCTCAGACAGATTCCATTGTCGGGGCGAGCTGCAAGTATGAAGCGTTTCTGGCCAAAATCCTTTCTGGTGGCGGTACTGGCGGCGTTGGCCCTGTTTGGCGGCACCGGTACCAGTGGCGGGATCAGCACGGCGGGGTTCGAAAAAGAGCTGGCGAAGGGCGATGCCGGTTGCCCTGTTGCTGCATTGTGCCCGGCGCCCGCAGGCGAAGTTCTGGCCCACTGGATTAGCCGGACCAACTCCGGCAATCTTTTTCTGGTGATGCCGGCCAGCTGTCAGATGGCGGAGCATTGCGTGGCCCGATTCGTGGAGCGCACAGCGCAGGGTACCGCCACACGTCTGAACATCGAAGGCCAGTTCCGGGTGCTGCACGGCGACAAGCCGATTCCGGACGTGCAGGCCTGGCGTGCGCTGTCCGAAACAGAAACCGAATACACCCGCTATACCTGGACAGCCGGCGCATATCTCAAGGTCGAGACCCGCACAGCCTATAGTGTGGACGGTATCGAATGCGGTTCGGCCCTGGAGTGCTATCAGCTCGCCAACAAAGCGCACTCGGATCACAACACCGGACGTGCGCTGAAGATCTGGGAAAAGGTGCATAAGGTCTCCTGGATCTGATCCATCGGCCCCAGAGTCTGAATGGCGGCCTGCAATTTGCCTGTCGCCACTTTTTCCCGCCCCTGCATCAGTGCTTGCCGCCTGCACGTCACGCAGGTAGCGTAGTGGCACCTACCGCCGCTCGTCTGCCATGCCAGCTTCGCACGCACATCACCACGACCACAGTACGCATCAGCACGCGCCGGGCGCGCGCAGCCTCTATTTGGTGCTGGCGCTCACGCTCGGATTTGCATTCATCGAGGCCGCAGGCGGAATCTGGTCCGGATCGCTGGCGCTGCTCGGCGACTCCGGCCACATGTTTTCCGACAGCGTGGCGCTCGCGCTGGCGGTATTTGCCGCCTGGGTGGCGCGCCGCCCGCCGTCGCCACGCCACTCCTACGGCTACGCGCGCGCCGAGGTGATTGCCGCGCTTGTGAACGGTCTGCTCATGCTCGCGGTCGTGGTCACCATCGTGGTTGCGGCGATCGCGCGCCTGCAGGCCCCGCGCTCCATCCCCGGGGTCGCGGTGATAGCAATCGCGGCGGTCGGGCTGGCGGTCAATATCCTCGCGCTGTACATACTGAGCCGCGGTGCGAACAATCTGAACACGCGCGGCGCGCTGCTGCACGTGTTCGGCGACCTGCTTGGGTCAATCGCCGCGCTCATCGCGGGTGCGGTGATCCATTTCACCGGCTGGCTGCCGATCGACGCATTGTTGTCGCTGCTGATCTGTGCGCTGATCCTGTTCTCCACGCTGCGCCTGCTGCGCGAAGCCTTTCAGGTGCTGATGGAAGGCGTGCCGCTGACGATAGACCTCAACGGAGTCGGCCAGAGCCTGGCGGCGGTGCCGGGTGTGATCTCGGTGCATGATCTGCACATCTGGACGCCGGCATCCGGTGCGCCGGCGCTGTCCGCGCATGTCGTCATCGAGTCATTGAACGACTGGATGAAGACGCTGGAAGCACTGCGCGCTTTGCTCAGCAGCCGCTTCGGAATCGAACACGTTACGCTGCAGCCGGAAACCCGCGCTGGCATCATTCCCGTGGCACCGCTCGCGCGCAGGGCGCGGCCCGCGCCGCAGCGGGGCGCGGATTAGGAAGTGATGATTCAGGCCCGGCTCAATAGCCGTAGTCGTTGAGGCCGCTTTTCCCTGCGGCTGGGCGTCCCTGGCTGGACAGAACCGGGTGATGCAGGTTCCGGCAAAGCTCCAGCGCCTGCCGGCAATGGCTGAGGGCGCGGGCACTGTCGCCAGCCTCCTCGAAGAGCGTGCCGAGTTCGGCGTGTGCGGCGGCACTGGCGCCGAGTGTCAGGGATTTCTCCAGGTAACGGCGCGCGCGCTCAGCAAGCCGGTTGCGCCGAGCCAGTCGTCCAAGTGTGAGCAATAGCGCCGGGCTTTCGCCGTGACGCGCCAGCCATTCCTCGGCGGTTTCGAGTTGGGCAGCCGGTTGCGCATCGTGCGCCTCGCCGTACAGCAGCACCAGTCGCTCATCCCACTGGCGCTCCAGGGTTGTGGCGAGCAGTGCCGTGCATTCGGCCATGGCATTCTGGTTGATCAGCTGCTGCGCATAGACACTGACCAGCTCCGGGTGCTGGCGCGCGTTTTCGGACACGCCCGACCATGCCTGATGCAGGGTGTCGAGGGCCCCGGCCGGCAGCGGCAGGCTCAGTAGCTCACGCTGGGTCGAACGTTCCAGGTCATTGAGTTCCTCGTCCGGCAGCATGTGACGACGCCGTGCCTCGGGCAGCAGGCGCGCCAGGTTTTGCCAGTCGCGCAATCGCCGGTGTGCTTCGATCAGCAGACGCACGGCGCGTGCCTGTTGTGGATGGCCGGCCTGCACCTGCGTGAGCGTGGCGAGCGCCTGTTCGTTCTGTCCGGCGAACAACTGGAGTTGTGCCTGGGTCATTTCCGTTGCCAGCGTGTTGGCACTGCTGTGCCGGTGCGCCTGCGACAGATAATTGTCGCGCTTGTAGAGATCACCCTGGCCCTGGGCCGCCATCGCCGCTGCCAGATAGCCAAGAAACGGAGAGTCCGCGGCGTGCAAGCACGCCACCAGTTCCTTCTCGGCTTTGAGCCATTCGCCCGCAAGCAGGTGAGTGATCCCGTTGAGGAAAGCCTCGCGCGCCTTGCGGGTGCGGCGCGTCTGGCGCCAGCGCGTCAGGCTGTGCGGTGCGCGCACAATGCGTACCAGTAGGCGCACACAGAAATAGAGAAGCGTGAATATCACGATGGCGATGAGCAGGAACACGGCCAGCGAGGTTTCGAGCACAAACGGCTCGCGCGTGATCAGCACATAGCCCGGATTCCTGACCGCAATGAGCGTGGCCGATGCCGCAGCAAACAGCAGCAACAGGATGCCGAACAATGTTCTCATGACGCAGACCGTTTGGCAGTGATTTCACGCAGGGTCTTGAGCGAAGCGGAAATATCGGGCAGGTCCACGGCGCGGATTTTGAGAATTGTGTCGAGTTCTGCCGCCGCTGCCTGTACGGCGGGCGTGTTCGCGTCGTAATAATCGCGCAACCACTGGTGCGCGGTTCGCGCATTCAGTTCGACGGTCGTGAAGTCGCCATGCAGCAGCGCCACCTGTGTCCCGTATAACATCAGGCGCAGGTTTTCACGCAGGAAATATTTTTGTTCAGCCAGCAACAGGGGACGACGCACATCAGTCGTGGTGCGGATGCTCACCAGATTGCGCAGATCCTTCCACACGTCATGCAGGAAACCCTGCTCAGTTGCACCGGCCGTAGCGCTCTCGGCGCGCGGTTTCGGATCGGGCAGGAGGTTCAACGTATCCACGCGCGCACCGAGTTGCCCGAGACGCTGGGCCATGCCGCTCAGGTCAAGACGCTCAAAGCCTTCCAGGGCGATGATTTCGTTTTCCAGCAGCTTGCGCACCGGCAGATAGTCGGGGTCGCCGAGTTGCTGCAACTGGCGATCGGCGACACGCAGCGCCGCAAGCGCCTGGCGCGCGTCACGCGCATAGGCAAGGCGATGTTGGGCGATGACCAGCAGGTTTTCAGTTTCGGTGATCAGCCAGGTGCGCCGGCCCTTGCCGATTTCGTCGTGCAGTGCCTGCACGCCCCCCTTGAGCATTTCCTGGGTCTCGCGCAGGCTGCCGAGCTGCTGACTCATCAGCGTCGACACTTCCTGCAGTTGCGCGGTTTCCTGCTCCACCTGAAAGAGCCGGCCCTTGGCGTCGCTGAGGCCACGCTTGCTGTTCACCAGCCAACCGACATAACCGCTGGCCAGCATGGCGATGATCGCCAGCACCAGCGCCAGACCGGCGGCGAAACGACCGGTGCGGATGGGTTTGTCGGCAACCGGCGCGCGGCGGCTGGCGCGTTTTCTTGCGGCCGGGGCAGGGGTGTTGTCGCTGTCTGGGTCCATGGTGTGCGGCTCGCGATGTGGCCGGCCTGAGCAGGCCGGAAAATGCCATCAGGGTTTCATTATAGGGAATTTTGCCTGGTCCGCCATGCATGCAGCGCGGCCACAATTCCCGCATCGCTGGCCTGTGCGGCGACACGCAGCTCGGCGTGGAACCCGAGTTCGCGGCAGGTCGTCGCCAGGCGTTCGCTCACGACCACGACCGGTGTGGCGAGTAGCCGTGCCCGCCCGGATTCCCCCACGAGTGTGCAGAGATTGCGCGCGCCTTCAATGCTGGTGAGGATCAGAACATCGATCTCGCCCCGGCGCAGGCGCGCGAGATTTTCCGCATCCGGCTGGCGTGGCAGTACGCGCCGGTAACACTCGGCATAGGTCACGCGCGCGCCACGCGCGCTCAGGCTTTCGCCGAGCAGTTTGTGTCCGCCTTCGCCGCGCACGATCAGGATGTCTTTTCCGGCCACGACGGCGGATGGCAGGAGCTCAAGTAGCGACTCGCTGTCGAAGCGTTCCAGCGGGGTCAGCAGCGCATCGAATCCTTCCTCCTGAAGAGTGCGCAACGTCCCCTGGCCGACCGCGGCCAGTTGTAGCCCGGACGGTATGTCGCCGCGTGCGCGTGCCAGCGGCAGAAACTGGCGCACGGCATTCGGGCTGATGAAAATGGCGAAAGCAAACTCCGGCAGGCGATCGAGCGCGTTGTTCAGGGCGACAGTGCTGGCCGGTGGGGCAATATCAATGGTCGGCAGGCGCACCGCTTCGCCTCCCGCCGCTTGAATTTTCTGTACGAGCGTTTCGGCCTGGTGCGCGGGGCGCGTTACCAGCACCCGCACGCCACGCAGCCCTGATTCAGGCACGGCCGTAGACCTTGTCGAGTATTGTGCGCGCGCCACGCGTCAGCAGCTCGTTGGCCAAGTCGATGCCGAGCGCCTCGGCGCGCGCGGCATCGCCCTCGATCTCGCCGCGGATGACGTGGCTGCCATCCGGTTCACCAACCAGCGCGCGCAGATGCAGCACATCCTCATCCAGTTCGGCATAGGCGGCGATTGGCACCTGGCAGCCGCCCTCGAGACGCGCGTTGAGCGCGCGCTCAGCGGCCACGCGTGTCGCCGTGGGTTGGTGATGCAGGGACGCGATGAGTTGCTCAACGGTGGCGTCACCCGTTCGGCACTCGATGCAAATCGCACCCTGGCCGACGGCGGGCAGCAGGATCTCCGGCGCCAGCTCGGTGCGGATGCGTTCGTCCAGACCAAGGCGTTTGAGGCCGGCGCAGGCGAGAATAATGGCCTCGAACTGGCCATCATCGAGCTTGGCGAGGCGCGAATTGACGTTTCCGCGCAGGCTCACGATCTCCAGCTGCGGGTAAAGTGCACGCAGCTGACAGGTGCGGCGCAGGCTGGAAGTGCCGATGCGCGCGCCTCTCGGCAGGGCAGCCAGCGTATCGAACTGATTCGAGACGAAGGCATCGCGCGGATCCTCACGCTCGCCAATCACCGGGATATGCAGCCCGTCGGGCAGGGTCACGGTCACGTCCTTGAGCGAGTGCACGGCAATATCCGCGCGTCCATCGAGCAGCGCCTGTTCCAGCTCTTTGACGAACAGCCCCTTGCCGCCGATCTTGGCAAGCGGCGCATCCAGAATCCGGTCGCCTTCGGTGCTCATTTTCACAAGCTCGACCTCAAGTCCGGGATGCATCGCCATGAGGCGCGCACGAACGTGCTCGGCCTGCCACAGGGCGAGCGGGCTCTTGCGGGTGCTGATGCGCAGGCGATTCATAGGTCAGGGGTTCGGCCGGGTGGGTTGTGAGAAGCGTTGCGGTATAATCCAGAAAGGTGTTGCCGCGTTCGTCCGGTCATTTTAGGCGAAAGCGGTTACTGAATCATCCCACAATGTCCTGTGCGGAACGTGCGCCGCGCAGACCAGAAATTCCCGGCCATGTTCCAGCTTCGTATCCCGCAATACCTGTTCGTGGCGCTGTTTCTGCTCCTGTCCGGCTGCAGCGAAGCCAGCGATAGCTTGCCGGCGGCTGTGGACCTGCGTGCCGACGCGCAGCAAGCGCGCACGCGGCAGCTGCCGATTGTGCTGTTCTTCCATTCCACGTCCTGCCCGTATTGTCGCGAGGTGGAGGATCTCTACCTCGCGCAACTGCAGCGAGAGAATGCACGCGTGCCGCAGTTTCTGCTGCGCACGATCGAGATCAGCCAGGCGCAAGCGCTCGTGGCATTTGACGGGAGCCGTACGGATTACCGCACCTTTGCAAAACAGCAGGGCGTGACGCTGGTTCCGCATCTGCGGTTCCTCGGTCCGGATGGCGCAGCGCTTGCGCCCGACCTGGTCGGCCTGACTTCGCGCGATTTCTATGGCGGCTATCTGGAGAGTTCGATCAGCAACGCACGCGCAAAACTCCGCCGCGCCGGCCGCTGAGAGAAATCCGGCGCGAATACTATCTCCGCGCCCAGCGTCGCACGGCGGCGGCATGCCTGCGGCTCACGTCCAGTTTTTTCTCCAGACCCGAGAGCGCCACCTGCCAGTTGCCGGTCGTGCTTTTCTCGATACCCTTGATGTAGTCGGTGGCGACCAGGGCATTGCGGTGGATGCGCAGGAATACCTTCTCGCCGAACTCTTTCTCCAGGTTGACCAGCGAATCCTCGATCAGGTGCTCCTCGTTGGCGGTTCGCACCGTGACGTATTTGCTGTCGGCCATGAAATACAGGATGTCCTGCACCGGCACCAGGCGGATGTTGCCGCGCAGGTGCACGCTGATGTGGGTGCGTGCCTGCGGCGTTTCCTGGGCCTGATTGATTTCCTGCAACTGCTGCAGAGTGAGCTTCTTGGCCTTGTCGAGCGCCGCCGCCAGCCGGTCCTTGCGGATCGGCTTGAGCAGGTAGTCGACGGCATTCACTTCGAAGGCGTGTAGTGCATGCTGGTCGTAGGCAGTGGTGAAAATGACCATCGGCGGATTCTCCATTCCCATGAGGTGCATGGCGGCCTCCAGCCCGTCCATACCGGGCATGCGGATATCCATCAGCACCACGTCCGGGTTGAGTTCGGCGGCTTTCTCCACTGCCTCATTGCCGTTCATGCCCTCGCCAACCACGACGTGCCCGCCGATTTCGTTCAGCAGTTCGCGCAACCGGTCGCGCGCCAGTTTTTCATCATCTACGATCAAGACTCTCATGGGGTTCCTCCGCGAATTGGAATTTCTACCGCCACGCTGAAGCGCTCCGGCTCTTGCGTGACCATGAAACGTGCTGCATCGCCATAGTGGCTTTCAAGGCGCAGGCGCAGGTTGTCAAGGGTATGTTCGCTGGGCAGTGGTGTGACGGCTGATTTGGACCGCAAGCGCGGCAGCGGGTTCGTGACCAGGATATGAATCATGTCGTTTTCTTCCGACAACCGCACGCTGATCACGCCGCCGGCCGGAATCGGTTCGATGCCGTGCTGGATGGCATTCTCCAGCAATGGTTGCAGGACCAGCACCGGTATCACCGCCTTGCGCGGAAATTTCCCGACACTCCAGTCCACGCGCAGCCGGCTGTCGAGGCGCAGCGCCTCGATGTCGAGGTATTTCTTGGCAATCGCGATCTCGTTGCTCACCGGCACCAGGTTTTCGCTGTCGCCGAGCATGGTGCGAAACAGGTCGGCCATGTCCACCACCGCGGTTTCGGCCTTGTCCGGAGCGCTGCGAATCAGGCTGGCGATGATGTTCATGGTGTTGAACAGGAAATGCGGGCGGATGCGCGAGCGCAGCACCTCGATCTTGGCGCGCGCTTCGGACAAGGTGCGCTGACGAAGCTGGTGACGGGCAAGGAAGTAACGCAGCGCGAGTGCATTGATGATCGCCGCCACGGTAATGTTCTGGATGTGGAAGTAGACGTACCACTCCGGGCGCGGCGAGCTGATCGTCCCCGCCAGCCACAATACCCATACCGCCGCTTCACTCACTGCCAGCACGACCGCGAGCAGCAGCAGGTAGGCAAAACCGAGGGCGCGCGAATTGGGCAATTTGTCGAGGAAATGGCGTGCGATGCACAGGGTGGCGGCACCGGAGAGTGCGATCCACTGCACGAACAGCGAGACCAGCACCAGGTCCTGAAAGAGGTTTGAGGAAATACGGCGCGTGATCAGCGTAATCACAACCGCCAACAGTTCCGCGATCAGCACAATAGCGCCGATCGCGCGTCCGCGGCAGAAGTTCGGCAGGAAATGCGTATCGTCCCCGGATGTGGCCGGTGCCGGCGCAAACAGACGCAGGAGATTTCCCGTAGTGTCGGCCACGCGCGGCAGCAGGCGGTCGCGCAACAGGCGCGCGCCGGCCATGAGCCGCGTGTTCGCCTGCATGGCCAATGTTGAGAATCTGCTGGTGTCGAAGGCCATCCGTTATCCCCGTACGATCGGCATGCGCAGCTTCACATGATACTGGCCGCCTTCCTGAAATGCTTGCATGCTGGCGGCGTCGCCGAAATGGCTTTCCAGGCGCAGGCGGATGTTGTCCACGGCGATCTTGTTGCCCGAGCCGTGCGCGTGCTTGGGCACGTCCGGCAGTGGATTGCTGATCATCACGTTCAGCGTCTCGCCTTCGCCCCACAGTTCGACCCGCAAGGTGCCGCCCTGGAAGCGCGGCTCAATGCCGTGATAGATGGCGTTTTCCAGCAACGGTTGTAACGTGAGGGCCGGAATGAGCGCGCTGCGCGGCACGTTGTTCACGTGCCACGATACCTTGAGGCGGTCGCCGAGCCTAAGCTTCTCGATCTCCAGGTACTGGCGCGAGATTTCGCGCTCCGCCGAGATGGGCACCAGCTTGCGCGCATCCGCGAGCAGCACCCGGAACAGGTCGGCCAGGTCCTGAAGCGCGGTTTCCGCAAGCGCCGGGTCGGAACGCGTGAGGCTGGCAATCGAGTTCATGCTGTTGAACAGGAAATGCGGACGGATGCGCGATTGCAGGGCCTGCAAGCGTGCTTCCTGTTCGGCGTGCGAGTCGAGCTCCGAGCGATGCGCCACAAACAGGTAACGCAGGCCGAGGACACTGATGAGCGAGCCGATCAGGATGCTGCGCAACAGCAGGGAATAGTGCCACTCCGGCCAGCGTTCGGTGGTGAGCTTCAGGTCATAGAGCGCAAACACCATGACTTCGGTGCCGACAATAATCACGATCAGGATCAGCAGGAATACGAATAGCGAGCCTGCGCGCACCGACAAACGCCGGATCAGTGGCGAGAACAGTTTCAGCACCAGGGCGCTGATCAGCGACAGGATGAGTGCGAAGCCGGTGAGCAGGTTAAGGTCCTGCCAGGCCGTTTCGTCGAATATGTCGTTGCGGCTGATGGTGATGATGGTGGCAATGATGACCGCGAGCAGAACGAGGCGGATCGCCACCTTGAGTGATCCAAAGTCGGGCAGAAAGTGCTGGCCGTCGCCGATTGCCTTGGCCATGTGCTGAGTTTTCAAATTTCCTTACGTTGCCGGTGTCCCAGGCGGTCTGGCCCGGCTGCGGGATGTCCGCGCCGGTCTCTTGCTGTCCTGGTCTGACCCAAGGAACTGGCTGGAAGTTTACACTGCCAGCTAGGCGGCGATATATATAAGGTAATAAAAAACCCCCGTCCATCCTGGACGGGGGTCTTAATGCCTGGTTCGGCATTCGGGGTGGGGGTGCACAAAGGAGAGTCCGAACCAGGGTACTGCTCTTTGCCTTGCCGATAGCTTAACCGTAGCCACATCTGCCAGCCGCAACAATGGATTACCGATAACCGGAATACGCTCACGGACAAGTGGCAGACAGCCGCGGACCCTGCAGGAAGTTCGGTTATACTGGCAATTCTACTTTTTCGGTAACCGGCCGTGAAATCAGAAAAACCCTGGAGCGGGCGTTTTACGGAGTCCACCGACAGTTTTGTCGAGGCGTTTACCGCCTCGGTGGCTTTCGACCGGCGCCTCTACCGGCACGATATCGCCGGCTCAATTGCGCACGCACGCATGCTGGCGCACGTCGGCGTGTTGACGCACGCGGAGTGCGAGCTGATCGTCAAGGGGCTCAAGGAAATCGAGGCCGAGATCGACGCCGGGCAATTCGAGTGGAGCACGGCGCTCGAAGACGTGCACATGAACATTGAGGCGCGTCTGATCGAGCGCATCGGCGACGCCGGCAAGAAACTGCACACCGGCCGTTCGCGCAACGACCAGGTGGCGACCGACCTGCGTTTGTATCTGCGCGATGGCATCGACGAGGTCAACGCGGCCGTGCGCCGTCTGCAGGAGGCGCTGCTCGGCGTCGCTGAGCGCGAGACCGACACCATTCTGCCCGGTTACACCCACCTGCAGGTCGCACAGCCCATTACCTTCGGTCATCACCTGCTCGCCTGGTTCGAGATGCTGGCGCGCGACCGCGAACGGTTTACCGATTGCCGCCAGCGCGTGAACGTCATGCCGCTCGGCGCGGCGGCGCTCGCCGGCACCAGTTACCCGATTGATCGCCTGCACACCGCCAAGGCGCTGGGTTTCGATGCTCCCGCGGAGAACTCGCTGGATGCGGTGTCGGATCGCGATTTCGCCATCGAGTTCGTATCGGCGGCGGCGCTGCTCATGACCCACCTGTCGCGCTTTTCGGAAGAACTCATACTCTGGTCGTCCAGCCAGTTCGGTTTCATCGAGCTGTCGGACGCGTTCTGCACCGGCTCCAGCATCATGCCGCAAAAAAAGAATCCGGATGTGCCGGAACTGGTGCGTGGCAAGGCCGGGCGTGCGCTCGGCAATCTCGTGGCGCTGTTCACGTTGATGAAGGGCCAGCCGCTCGCCTATAACAAGGACAATCAGGAAGACAAGGAACCGCTGTTTGATTCCCTCGACACGGTGCTCGGCAGTCTCAAGGTGTTTGCCGAAATGATCCCGGCGATGCGCGTGAAACGCGAAAGCATGCGCGCCGCCGCGCAACGCGGTTTTGCCACGGCCACCGATCTGGCCGACTACCTGGTACGCAAGGGCGTGGCGTTTCGTGATGCGCACGAAATTGTGGGCCGCGCCGTACGCCACGGAATTGAAACCGGTCAGGATCTGAGCGAGATGAGCATCGAGGGGTTACAGGCATTCTCGCCCGCCATCGATTCAGACGTGTATGCAGTGCTGACCCTGGATGGCTCGGTGGCAGCGCGCAACCATGTGGGCGGCACCGCGCCGGAGCAGGTGCGGGCGGCGATCAAGCGGGCCCACAAACGTCTCTAGGCGCCGATATGGGGTTTCGGATAGTGAGTGAAGCAGGGTAGGGTGGGTATGCACTTTCGGCGCGCGTCCGACACAGACAAAGAAAGCAAGCGGTACTGGGATTTCTCCTTTCTGACGAGCCCGGCAAGTCTGCGCGCCGTGAATTGGGATGACCAGCGCAGCCAGTTCATTACCCGTTATCTTTTCTGGGCGATCGGAATCGCCTATTTCAATCTGGGTGCTCCGGTCGCACGCAGCGCAGAATTCCTGCTGGCCGTGAATCTCATGTGCCTGGCGTATGGGCTGCTGATTACGGTTTACCTTGTGCATGCGCGCCGCAACATGCTGTCACCGCTGCGTTGGCGGCTGGCCATGTGGACCGATCTCGTGGGCAGTGCATTCGTGGCATTGGCAGATTCCAGCATCACCTCGCCGGCCTATCTCGTGTTTTTTGCCGTTATCCTGGGCAACGGGATGCGTTATGGGTTGCGGCTGTTCGGCGAGGCGGCGCTCGGCAGTTTTCTGCTGGTGCTGCTGATCCTGTACCTGCGCTTTACCGACTACATGAGTGTCCTGTCGGTGGCCGGTATTTTCTTTCTTCTGATCGGCGCCATCGTGGTGCTGTATGCCTATTCGCTCATGGCGCGCATTGAGCAGCACCGTGAGGAAATGGCGGCGCAGAGCAATCTTGACCTGCTCACCGGATTACTCAACCGGCGCGGTCTCGAGCAGCGTGCCGCGGGCTTGTTCCGCGACATGCAGAACCAGAATCGTCCGCTCACGGTGCTGTTTGCCGACCTGGATGGATTCAAGGGCATCAATGATGCCCTTGGCCATCATGTCGGTGACGTGGTGCTGCGGAAAATCGCCGGCCTCATCAACTCCTCGATCCGTGACACGGATGTCGCCGCGCGCTACGGCGGGGATGAATTTGTGGTGATCATGCCGGGTACCGATCTGCAGCATGCCAGGATGGTTGCCGAGCGCCTGCAGGCGGCGGTGGCCCAATGGGCGCGCAGCGGCGAGACCAGGCTGAGCCTGTCCATCGGCATCGGCGCGGCGCCCGAGCACGGGCAGGAACTGGGCGCCCTGCTGGAACGCGTGGACGGCGCCATGTACCTGAGCAAGACATCGCTTGGACGTGGCGGCGTCCGTTGTGTGGGCGACGTGCCCGCCTGAGCCGAACCCTGCGCATGCCCACACTCGAAGACCTCAGGAATCAGCTGCGCGAATTCGCGCGCGTTCGTGATTGGGAGCAGTTTCATTCACCCAAGAACCTGGCGATGGCGATGATCGTCGAGGCCGCGGAATTGACGGAGCATTTCCAGTGGTTGACCGAGGTCCAGAGTCAGGCGCTTGACCCGGAGAAGCGCGAGCAGGTGGCGCAGGAACTGGCGGACGTGTTGCTCTATCTCGTGCGCCTCGCCGATCGCCTGGACATCGACCTGATGGATGCGGCGCAGCGCAAGCTGGTCATCAATGCGCAGAAATATCCGGCTGACAAGGTGCGCGGCAGCGCCAAGAAGGCCGGCGACAGCTGATCGGCGCCTGTGCCTTCCGCTTGCGGGCAGTGATCGTTCGATTGGCCGACCAATCCAGGGAAAGCAGGTCCGCACAATAATAGCTGTTCTATAATCCGAACCCCGTGAACTATCGCCACCTTTTCCACGCCGGCAATGTCGCCGATGTCTTCAAGCACCTGGTGTTGATCAAGGCGCTGGAGGCTCTGCGCCTCAAGGAGACGCCATTCTGCGTGATCGATACCCATGCCGGCAGCGGTCTTTATCGCCTTGAGGCGCCTGGTGAATTCGAGCAGGGTATCGGCCGGCTGTGGCCGGCGCGCGCGGAATGGCCGTTGCTGGCCACGTATTTCGAATTGCTCGTCTCCCTTAATACTCGCAACGGGCTCTGCACCTATCCGGGATCGCCCTGGATTATCCGCGCGCTACTGCGTCCGCAGGATCGCGCCGTGTTCATGGAACGCCATCCAGAGGAGGCGGCGGCGCTGCGCGACAATCTGCACGGCAGCCGCGGTATTACTGTCAATGAGGCCGATGCCTGGGCAGCGCTCCAGGGTCTGTTGCCGCCGAAGGAAAACCGCGGTTTGGTATTTATCGATCCGCCCTACGAGAAACCCGACGAGTTCGATCAGTTGGCGCAGGCGTTGCACGCGGCATGCCCGCGCTGGCGCAACGGGATGTATCTCGCGTGGTATCCGATCAAGGCGCGTCGGCCGGTCGAGAAGTTGCATGCCAGGGTGCGCGCGCTCGGCACCGAAGCGCTGGCGGTGGAGCTGCTGACCTTGCCCGAGGACGTGCCACAGCGCCTGAACGGAAGCGGTGTGATAATAGTCAATCCGCCGTGGAAACTGGAAGAGGCATTACGCGCACTGCTACCGCCACTGGCCACATTCCTGGCCGGCCCGAATGGCCAGCCGCAGGTGCGCTTTGAAAATCTGTCGGCAGGAAAAAAATCCTAGGCTTTCTTGACGCCGGTCAATGCGTCACGAAGCATGGCCGTCTAGCATGCTAATCGTCATTAGCACTGGTGTTGGCCGGCGGATCTCGTCGACGCGGCAGGATGGGGCGGATGCGAACGCACCCCCGATTCCTGGCTTCCGCCCCGAAGCCCTGAACGGTTCGGGTCAAAGCCGTAGTCGCGCAGAGTCCGTCGGTTTCTTGCGGCCGCTACAATTCGGGCGCATCGATTAAATCTTCGATTAAGTAAGAAATTATTTCTTTCTCGCGCGTGCCAGGCTGCGCTCGATAGTGCTGAGCGGCACTGTCGTGCCACGGTTCATGCCCTCGCAGCGCCGCGCTTCTTCGGTCCAATCGCGTTTGTTCTCGACAAGTTCCGGCCACCACGGGTAGGTACGGCATTGGCGCGGACGCACGGAGTAAATGCGGCAGCGGCTGTCGACCCCGAGAAACGGGCAACGCCCGTTGTGCTCCAGGCGGAGGCCGGTCGTATCGGCATCGACGCGCACCAGGTAGCGACGCTGGAACCAGGCGGGCGAGAGCTTCAGGAAGGCGCGGATCGCCGCACGTTCCGTGGCGCTGGTCTCAACGTAGTGATCCGCGCCGCCGGTGCAACACGCACCGCAGCCGGTGCATTCAAATCGCAGACGCGCGTGTTGATAATACATACAGGCCAGGCCAAAGGTGAACGTGGACAAAAGCGGATATTACTGCAATACCCCGCTGTCCGTGTTCATTCGTGGCGAATGTTTTTTCATGCTCTCCACAGGGCGGCGAGCGGTGACAGGCCGGGACCCGGCGTGACTGGCAGGCGCCGATGCCACAGCCAGTCGAGGGCATTGCTGATCGGCTCGAAGTCGTGACTCACCCGGCGGAGGACTGCAGCGTGTTGCGGGCTGGGGTCGAGGCGTGCGCAGCGCGCGAACGCGCTGCGTCCGTGCTCACGGTAATAGGCGATCTGGCCGCGATGTTTCAGGCGCTCGCGGAACACCCCGCTCATGAACAGCGCGTAGTCAGCGATGTGCTGCAACACCAGGGTTTCACGTGCGCGGCCCGGCTTGCACGTATTGTTGGCCAGCTCCGCCTGCCGTTCCATCAGCAGTCCGGCGATGGTTTCGATCGGCCGGCCGTCGGAACTGTGAAACGGAAATACCACGCTCACCCGGGCAAAGCGCGCGAGCAGTTCGCTCACGTAATCCACGAGCGCCGGCTGGGCGAGACCCTGCTCGCTGAAACCCTGTTGTACGTGTCGCCGAAAGAACGGATAAAGACCCGGAACCTGCATAGGCACCTCCTGACGTCTTGAGGAGTGTTGTTCTCTCTCTAAACATATAGACCAATCGGCCGGCAATTTCGCGCGCCACAACGGCAAGTCGCGGTGTGCACGGATGCGGATTATCGGTCCGGCAGTGCCGGGCGGGCTGTCGATTTTGATATCGACGCGCGCGCAGGTATGATTTCGGCCAGTAATTTCAGGGAATAACCCTTATCTTTATCTGGAGGAAGTACGATGCGTCGGATTATGGTGGTTGCGCTCGCGGCGGTGTTCGCGCTGGGTCTCGCCGGTTGTGGCGGCAAGGAAAAAGAAGAACTGCGCCAGAAGGTGACCAGCCTCGAGCAGCAGCTGGCCAAAGCCAACAGCCAGGTGGCCGAAAGCGAGGCGAAGCTGGCCAGCATGGAGCAGTCCGTCAAGCAGGCCAACGATGAGAACGCCAAGCTCAAGAGCGAGCTGAGCGCCAAGAAGAAGTGCACGACCACACGCAAGAAGTAGAGAATGCACCGTTCACCCCGAACGCCCCGCCCGGGGCGTTCTGTTTTTTCTGCCTGAGATCAGGACATGACCACCATTGGAACACCGCTGACAAAGCAAGCCACGCGCATCCTGCTGCTCGGCAGTGGTGAACTTGGCAAGGAAGTCGCCATCGCCGCTCAGCGTCTCGGCGTTGAAGTGGTGGCGGTGGACCGCTACGCCAATGCGCCCGCCCACCAGGTGGCGCATCGCGCGCACGTCATTGACATGACCGACCCGAAGGCGTTGCGCGCGCTGATCGAGCAAGAGCAGCCGAACATCATCGTGCCGGAGATCGAGGCGATCGCCACCGAGGTTCTGGTGGAGATCGAATCCCAGGGCCGCGCCATGGTTGTGCCGTCGGCGCGTGCAGTGCAGCTCACCATGAACCGCGAGGGCATTCGCCGGCTCGCGGCCGAGGAACTGAAGCTGCCCACCTCGCCCTATGCGTTTGCGTCGAGCCATGCCGAACTGGAAGCGGCGGCGAACGGCGGTATCGGTTTCCCGTGCTTCATCAAGCCGGTGATGTCCTCGTCCGGCAAGGGCCAGTCACGCGTCGACCGGCCGGAGGAACTTGAGGCGGCCTGGAATTACGCCGCGAGTGCCGGTCGCGTGAAGGGCACGCGCGTCATTATTGAAGGCATGGTCGAGTTTGACTATGAGATCACGCTGCTGACAGTGCGCGCGCTCGGTGAAGACGGAAAAATTGAAGCCCACTTCTGCGATCCCATCGGCCATGTGCAGGTGAAGGGCGATTACGTCGAGAGCTGGCAGCCACAGCCGATGAGCGACAAGGTGCTGGCGCGCTCCAAGGAGATCGCCGAGTCTGTAACGAGCGCACTCGGCGGACGCGGCCTGTTCGGCGTTGAGCTGTTCGTGAAGGGTGAGGCGGTGTGGTTCTCGGAAGTCAGCCCGCGTCCGCATGACACCGGCATGGTGACCATGGCAACCCAGGCGCAAAACGAATTCGAGCTGCACGTGCGCGCCATTCTCGGGCTGCCGGTCGGCACACGCCTGCGCCGCCCGGGCGCCAGCGCCGTGATCTACGGCGGTATCGAGGCCGAGGGTATTCGTTTCGAGAATGTGGATGTGGCGCTGCGCGTGCCGGAGTCGCAGCTGCGCCTGTTCGGCAAGCCGGTGGCCTACGAGCGCCGGCGCATGGGTGTGGCGCTGGCCACCGCCGATAGCGTCGAAACCGCGCGCAAGCGCGCCAAGGAATGTGCCGCCAAGGTGCGGCCGGTGGGCTGACGCGGCTAGTGAACGCGGCGGTGGGGATAGGGATAGCCCCAGCCCCAGGGATACCAGGGGTCGTACCAATACGGTGAGCGGTAGTAGTGCGCGGCCTTGGGCGGAATCGGCCACAGGTAGATGTGTTCGACGTGCACTACCGGGTACGTGTACGGGTGCTCGCCGATGTTGCGCGTGTGGTTGTCTTCGAGGCTGCCGGCCACCGTCACCAGCCGCTTGGCGGCAAAGATCGCCGGATCCAGAAAGCCCTGCACCCTTGCCAGAAAACGCCCGGCGCTCTTGTCGGTGGCGCGTGGCTGTCCGTCGGCATCGAGTGGTCGTTCCACGATCTCGATCCAGGTCTCAGCTTGCCGGTTCTCCACGGTGGCGATGACTCCGCCCCAGCGCACCGCGACACCGTGGTACTGTTCCGGATTCATCAGTGCCTGCGTGTGCGAGGCGCTTTCGGCCGGGGCCTCGCGGATCGGGCGCGGGATATCGCTCGCACAACCGGCGATGGCCATGGCCAGGAACAGGAAAACCGGTTTCATCTGATTACCCTACACCCCGGCGCGCGATCGGGGTAGTGCATGGGGCGGCTTCCCGCACGCCATGATTGTGTTGATCAGGGTGGTCGGCCAGACCGTTGCCATATCAGGTGATCAACGTCATGATCTTTTCGCCGAGCGGCACCGGACGGTGGACGGCAAAGCCCTGCAGGTAATCAATGCCGATCTGTCGCAGGGCTACGCGTATTTCCTCGCTTTCCACGGATTCGGCAATGGTGCCGATACCCATCTCGTGGGCGATACCATGGATCGCTTGCACCATGGCCAGATCAGTGCGGTTGTTCACCATGCTTCTCACAAAGCTGCCATCGATCTTGACGAGGTCGACCGGCAGATCTCGCAGGTAGGAAAAGGACGCCATGCCGCTGCCAAAGTCGTCCAGCGCAAAGTGGCAACCTATTTCTTTTAAGGTCAGGACGAAATCGGTGGCACGCTGCCAGTTGGCAATGGCGGTGGTCTCGGTAATCTCGAAGCAGCAGAGTTTAGGGTCAGCGCCCGAACCCTCGAGCTGATGCAATACATAGTCGAGAAAGCCGTCATCGCTCAATGATTGATTGGATACGTTAATGCAGCGGATGCGCGGCGTTGGCGTGTTCTCGCGAGACAGCTGCCGGAAGGTCTCGCGCACGACCCAGCGGTCGATCGATGGCATGATGCCGTAACGTTCGGCGGCCGGTATGAATGCGGCGGGCAAGATGATTTCCCCGTCCTCATCCAGCATCCGCACCAGGATCTCCTGCAAGGGCAGGCGCCCCTGCTCCGGAAAAAGCGGTTCGATCGCCTGGGTATAGAGAGTAAACCGGTTTTCCTCAACGGCGTGCGTGAGTCGCGAGATCATCTGCATCTCGCCGCGTCGTTGCTGCAGCTCGACATCATCGGGTTGGTGCAGCCACACACGATTACGCCCCTTGTCCTTCGCCATGTAGCAGGCGGCATCCGCCGCGCTCAGCAGGCTGTGCAGGTCACCGCTGTCGGCGTTGATGCACACAAGCCCGATGCTGGACGCTGTCTTGAAAGTCTTGCCGCCGTGCGTGAAGCGGAACTGTTCGCTTGCCTCGCGCAGCGTGTCGGCGAGCTGCCCGGCCTTGTCGGGCGAGCAGCCATCCAGCAGCACGCCAAACTCGTCGCCGCCGAGGCGGGCGAGAGTATCGCTATTGCGTATTTTTTCCTGCAAGGTCATCGCCAGCTGCTTGAGGAGCTCGTCGCCGGCGGCATGTCCGCAACTGTCGTTGACCAGCTTGAACTGGTCGAGATCAATATAGAGAAGCGCATGCTGCTTGCGCTGACTGCGCGCCGTATCCAGCAGGCGATTCAATTCTGTTTCAAAACCGCGTCGATTGGGCAGACCGGTGAGGGCATCGTGATTGGCCTGCCAGCTCAGTTGACGGGCAAAGTCGCGCGAATGGGTGACGTCGCGGAAAACCAGCACTTTTCCGGTGATCCGGTTGTCGTGGCCGCGAATCGGCGCCACGCTGTCTTCGACGGCGAATTCCTGGCCATCGCGCGCCACGAGCAAGGAGTTGCGTGCAAGGCCCACCACCGGACCGTCGAGATCGCCGAGCAGCGCCGGGTGGTCAATGGGTTTGCGCGTGGCCTCATGGAGTACCTGGTAGATGTCCGACAGCGGTTTGTCCCGCGCTTCGGTATTTGACCAGCCAGTGAGACGTTCCGCGACCGGATTCAGATAGCTCACACGGTTCCCGGCGTCCGTCGTAATGACGGCATCGGCAATCGAGTGCAATGTCACTTCCGCCTGTTCCTTTTCCCGATACAAGGCGTTCTCGGCGCGCCGGGTCTGACGCAGCACGAAGCCGGCAATCAACAGACCCAGCAGCAAGGTCAAGGGCGCCAGCACCTTCATCAGCTTCAGGGTGTTGTCGTGAACACGCAGGGTTTCCGCCGCGGCGAGTTTGACCCGCGCGCGTTCGATTTCCACGATCTGGTCAAACAACATCAGGATTTCCTTTTCGAGCGTCAGGTCTTTCTGCAGGACGGGATGCAAGACGGTGCGCAAATCCTGCCGCAGGATCCGATTTACCAGGTCGGCCTGCAGGGGCTGGGTGTGGCGAATGACGGCAAAGGCCCGTTCCAGAATCTGCCGTTCATCGTTATCCAGCCCCACGCGGAGAAGGTTTTCCCGCAGCGCCACGAACTCATCGACCATGCCCGAGAAATGCAGGTATTCGTCCTGGCGCTCGAAAGGGTCGCTGCTGAAATACATCGAATACAGGCTGAGGCTGCGTTCGCGCACCAGGTTGCGCATGGAAAACAGCAGGTCGATTCGCACATTGTGCAGGGTTACGACAGATTCCAGCTGTATCCGGACTTCGTTCAGGCGCATATAGCCCATCAGCATCAGCAGGGCGGTCAACAGCAGAACCAGCAGGAAGCCCGCGGCAATGACGAAACGGGAATTTTTCAGGGGCATAATGAATTTAGTGTAGTCCGTTACAACTGCTTTCAAGGGCGAAACCAGGCCCTTCGCCGTGTATGGCCTCCAGCAGACTTGCCCGAATACGCATAGGGTATTCAAAGCTATATGTACGTGGACCTGATTTGTGAAAAGCGAGACGGATCAAGCCAAAGCAACGTGGATGCCCGCCTGCACGCTGATCAGGCGCGACAATTCATTAAAAAGCTCCTCGCCGCTTTGGTCGTTGCGCCACAGCATGCTGATCGCGTCATAACTATAGTGAAAGCCGCCGGACTTGGCTGCGACCCAGAGCTGACTGGCGGCCCCCTGCTTGTTGATGATGATCTTGCTGTGATTCGTGAATTCAAGCTGAAGAATTTCGCCGGCGTTTTCGAAATCAATGTCCGCGCCACAGGCCTCGACCGCCTGTTCGATCCGGCTCAGCGTGATGGCCGCGAGCTTGTGAAATTCTGCCTCGTTCATGCGGGTTTCCCGTGCCTGCGAAAGCGGGTATTCTAGCTGAAGGTAAGGACAAACGAAGCAGGACTTCATGCACCGAGTCTTGCCGGCCGACCAAAAATAATACCCATGCCACACCTGCACCATTTCAAGCTGCCCGTGATCGCCGCCGTGTTGGCAGCACTGTTGCTCGCCGGCTGTGGCAAGAAGGGGCCGCTCTATCTCCCCGATAGTCCGCCCAAACCGGGCCACAAAGAACCCAAGAGTTGAGCAATGAATACGTTTAGTTATCGCGGCGACCGCTTTTATGCCGAGGGTGTGGCGCTGAGCGAGATTGCCGACAAGCTGGGCACGCCCTGCTATGTGTACTCACGCGCGCACATCGAGGCGCAGTGGCGCGCCTTCGATCAGGCATTCGGCGCGCGCAATCATCTGGTGTGCTATGCGGTCAAGGCCAACTCCAATCTCGGACTACTCAATGTGCTGGCGCGCCTCGGCTCCGGTTTCGACATCGTGTCGGTCGGCGAGCTGGAACGCGTGCTGGCCGCCGATGGCGATCCCGGCAAGGTGGTATTTTCCGGCGTCGGCAAGGGCGTGCACGAAATCGAGCGCGCGCTCGAGGCCGGCATCGCCTGCTTCAATGTCGAGTCAGAGGCTGAGCTGGTGGTACTCAATGAGGTGGCGACACGGCTCGGCCAGTATGCGCCGGTCAGCCTGCGCATCAACCCGGATGTGGACGCCAAGACCCATCCTTATATCTCCACCGGCCTGAAGGAAAGCAAGTTCGGCATCCCGATGCGCGAGGCGCGCGCCGCCTACCACGTGGTGCAAAAGCTCTCGCACCTGCGCATCGTCGGCGTGGACTGCCACATCGGCTCGCAGCTCACCGCGCTCGCGCCGTTTGCGGACGCGCTCGAGCGCGTCCTGGCGCTCGTGGATCAGCTCGCGGCCGACGGCATTGTGTTGCAACATCTCGATCTCGGCGGCGGTCTCGGCATTTGCTACCGCGACGAGCAGCCGCCCGCGCCGGGTGAGTACGTGGCAGCCTTTCTCAAAAAACTGGAAGCGCATGGCGACCGCTACCGGCACCTCAAGCTGTTGATCGAGCCGGGGCGCGCGATCGTCGGCAATGCCGGTGTGCTGCTCACGCGCGTGCAGTACCTCAAGCACGCCGAGGCGAAGAACTTCGCCATCGTGGACGCGGCCATGAATGACTTGATGCGCCCGGCGCTGTACGACGCCTGGCAGGACATCGTGCCGGTGCAGCAGCGTGCCGGTGCAGCACAACAGTACGACGTGGTCGGGCCGGTGTGCGAGTCCGGCGATTTCCTCGGTCGGGACCGGGCGCTCAAGATTCAGGCCGGGGATTTGCTCGCGGTGTGTTCGGCCGGTGCCTACGGTTCGAGCATGAGCTCCAACTACAACACCCGGACGCGCGCCCCCGAGGTGATGGTGGACGGTGAACGTTTCCACCTGGTGCGGCGGCGCGAGACCATCGACGAACTGCTGATGCCCGAGTCGCTGTTGCCGCATTGACGCATGACCTTCAGCAATCCGCCCCCGGACGAAATCCGCGCACTGCTCCAGCGCGTGCGCAGCATCGCCGTGGTGGGGCTTTCGCCCAAAGCGGACCGGCCGAGCTACAAGGTAGCCGCCGCGCTGCAAGGCTTCGGTTATCGCATCATTCCGGTGCGTCCGATGATGAAGGTAATTCTGGGCGAAAAGGCATACGCCGACCTTGCATCGATTCCGGACAAAATAGATCTGGTGGACGTGTTCCGTGCGCCGGATCAGCTGGACGAGGTGATCGATGCCTGCATCGCGCTACAGGTGCCCGCCGTGTGGCTGCAGGACGGAGTGGTGAACGAGGCGGCGGCACAGCGGGCGCGCGCCGCCGGGCTGATGGTGATTATGGACCGCTGTGTCTACCGCGATTACGTGCAATGGTTCGGCGCTGTGCCGCGCTCCGCTCCTTGAGGTGCGATGCGCGCGCCCGTCGTCCCCACCAGCTGATCAGATGCCGCGACAGGCGCCGCGCCCACGGCCAGTCCACGGCCAGCAATGCCAGTCCGACCGGTATCATCCAGTAGCCCAGCACCGGCAGGAATCCGAGCAGCCCCCCGACAACGAACAGGATGCCGACGATCTTGCGCAGCCAGGGATTCGGGTGGGTCTTGAGACGGTGAAAGTGGTAACGAACGAACTTCTGCAAGTGCATATCCGGGCTTCGTGGAAGCGCTACTATTTCAGGTTTCATTGGTCGCTGGCAAGCGCTAACCTATAGATATGTTGCGATTCACCAAGATGCACGGCCTCGGCAATGACTTCGTCATGATCGACGCGGTCAGTCAAACTGTGGCATTGACCCCCGATTTGGTGCGGCGTCTCGCCGACCGGCGTTTCGGTATTGGTTGCGATCAGCTGCTGCTGGTTGAAAAGGCGACGCAGGCCGGCGCCGATTTCCGTTACCGCATCTTCAATGCCGATGGCGGCGAAGTCGAGCAGTGCGGTAACGGTGCGCGCTGTTTCGCGCGTTTTGTGCGCGACCAGGGGCTGACCGTCAAGAATGAGCTCGCTGTCGAAACCCTGGCCGGCGTCATTTACCTGAAAATCGAGCCGGATGGCACGGTGACCGTCAATATGGGCGTGCCGCACTTTGAGCCGCATGAAGTGCCGTTCGAGGCCAGCACACGCCAGCCGGTTTACGATCTGGATGTGGATGGCGCGGCAGTCCCGGTCACGGTGCTGTCCATAGGCAACCCGCATGCCGTGCAGGTGGTGGAAAATGTGGAGCGCGCACCGGTGACCGTTCAGGGTCCCAGGATCGAACATCACCCGCGTTTTCCGAAACGCGTCAACGCCGGTTACCTGCAAGTGCTGGACCGCCACCACATTCACGTGCGTGTCTGGGAACGCGGCGCCGGCGAAACCCTGGCCTGCGGCACCGGCGCCTGCGCCGCGGTGGTGGCTGGCCGGCTGCGCGGCCTGCTGGATGAGAACGTGGCAGTGCGCGTGCGTGGTGGTACATTACAGATCAGCTGGCGCGGTGAAGGTGAACCGGTGTGGATGACCGGCCCCGCGGTCAGGGTCTTCGAGGGCGAGATCGACCTGGAGCGCTTATGAGCAAGAAACCGTCTATCGAGAGTCTGGAAAAAGAGCTGTCCTGGGAAGAGGCCGTAGGCCGCTACCTCGAACAGACACCGGATTACTTTCTGCGTCACCCGGAGCTGCTGGCCGCGCTCGCACTGCCGCATCCGGAAGCCGGGCGCGCGGTGTCGCTGGTCGAGCGTCAGGTGCGCATGCTGCGCGACCGCAACGAGCAGAGCACGCATCAGCTTCAGGAATTGATCGCTTTCGCGCGCGACAACGACCAGCTCGGCGAGCGCGTGCAGCGTTTTGCGCTGGCCATGATCGACAGCGATTCCCTCGACGAGGTGCTGGACACGGCGCAGGACATGCTGCGCCAGGAATTCAGCCTCGACGGCGTGGCCGTGCGCCTCACCGGCAATCCGCGACCCGGCAATCTGCGCCAGGAATTTGTGGTGCCCGATGACGCCGTGCTGGATGGTCTGCTCACCAGTCTGGCCGCGCGCAACGGACAGCCACTGTGCGGTGCCGCACACGCAGCTGATACACTCGCGGCGCTGTTCGGCGCGCAGGCCGGGAACATACGCTCCACGGCCGTGATCGGCCTCACGCGCCACGCACTGCGCGGCGTGCTGGTGCTCGCCAGCAGCGACCCACAGCGTTTCCGCGCCGACATGGGCACCGTCTACCTCGAGCGCCTCGGCGAACTTCTCATTGCCGCTATCGCCCGGCGTCTGGTAATTGCCGCCTAGAATGAAAGGGCGAACGCAGCTCAGCGAAGCGGGTCTTCCATAGATGAAGGCGCAGGCCTCCCGTCAGCTCGACGCCTACTTCGAATTTCTGAAAAACGAGCGGCGCCTGTCGCCGCACACGCTCAGCAATTACCGCCGCGATCTCGACACACTCACCGCGTTTTGCGATGCGCACGGCCTCGACAACTGGCGCGCGCTCGAAGTTCAAAATGCGCGCGCCTTCGCCGCGCAGTTGCACCGCCAGGGGCTGGCCGGCCGCAGCATCGCGCGCGCCCTGTCATCGGCGCGCTCGTTTCAGCGTTACCTGCTGCGTGAAGGCATCGCGGCGCAAAACGCCTTCACTGGCGTTGCCGCACCCAAGGCCGGCAAGCGTTTGCCGAAGGCCCTGAGCGTCGATCAGGCCGCGCGTCTCATGCAAATCGATGGCGATGAACCGCTAATCCGCCGCGACCATGCATTGTTCGAGCTGCTGTACTCCTCAGGGCTACGTCTCGCCGAACTCGTGGCGATCAACGTCACTGACGTGGATCTGCGCGACGCCACCGTGACCGTTACGGGCAAGGGTGCCAAGACCCGGATTGTTCCGGTCGGCACCCAGGCGCGTGCCGCGGTTACCGTCTGGCTCAAGGAGCGCATCGCACTTGCCGCCGTCGGCGAAACGGCTCTGTTTCTGGGCCGCAACGGCAGGCGCCTCGGCGCGCGCGCCGTGCAACTGCGCCTCAAACAGTGGGCTGTGCGCCATGGCATCGAAGTGCCGACCCATCCGCACATGCTGCGCCATTCGTTCGCCAGCCACCTGCTGGAATCAAGCGGTGACCTGCGCGCCGTGCAGGAACTGCTCGGGCACGCTGATCTGTCCACTACGCAGGTGTATACACATCTCGATTTTCAGCACCTCGCCAAGGTGTATGACGCGGCGCATCCACGTGCGCGGCGACGGAGGTGAATCGCTTCCGGCGATGTCTGAAGAACAATGCTGCCCCTGGCCACATGGCAGACAAGGGTCTTACCGTCAGATAAACCGGTAACGACAAATTGGGGTGAGCGAAGCGATTCCCAACCTAGCTAGGCTGGGCTTGTCTACAATTACTCTCTGAATCCGAACTACAAGGAGACACGCATGAACCCAGCATTGGCAAGCATCGCCGCAGTACTTATTATTTTCTTCGCCGGCATCCGCATTATCAGGCCCACGCATCGCGGGCTGGTCGAGCGGCTCGGTAAATACAGGCGCTTTGCCATGCCGGGCTTTCACTGGATCATTCCGGTCATCGATCGCATGTACCAAGTGAATATCACCGAGCAGATGGTGGACGCGGCGCCGCAGGAGATCATCACCAATGACAATCTCAATGCACGCGTGGATGCACAGATTTACTTCAAGGTGCGCGAGGACGAGGACAGCGTAAAGCATTCGTTGTATGCGGTGAACGACTATGCCTTGCAGATCGTGAATCTGACCCGGACCACGCTGCGTAATATCGTCGGCACGCTCACGCTGAAGAGCGCCAACAGCGAGCGTGATCGCATTAACAATGAGTTGCGCAAGACCCTGCAGGAGGAAAGCTCGCACTGGGGTGTTGAGATCGCGCGCGCCGAACTGAAAGAGATCGAGCCGCCGCCGGATGTGCAGGAGACCATGAACAAGGTGGTGAAGGCCGAGAACGAGAAAGTCGCGGCCGTGGACTTTGCCACTGCCGCTGAGACTTTTGCCGATGGCGAACGGCGCGCGCAGATCAAGAAGGCCGAGGGCATCAAGCAGGGGCGTATCCTGCAGGCCGAGGGCGAGGCGCTGGCCATCAAGCTGGTGAACGAGGCGGCCAACCAGTATTTTATCGGCAACGCTCAGTTACTGCGAAAACTCGAAGCCGTCGAAACAGCGCTTGAGAACAACGCCAAGATCGTGCTGCCGTCGGGTTCCGAATTGGTGAACGTGATCGGCGAGCTGGCCGGAGTGCTGCCGTTGAAAAGCGCAAAGGACAAGCAGTAACGTCACACACCATCCGCGGGTGAGTAATACGCGCGGCATCCCGGCTGACGAGTCCACACGGCCGGTTGCGCCGCGCTCAGATCAAATGACCAGACGAGCGAAGCTGGATTGCAGATGTGGATGGGCGGTGCTGCTCAATACTCGAACTCAAGATTGCCGTACAGGGTCTTTTGCGGTGCAGGCTCGGAGAGTCCAAAGAGAAGTCCGAGCTGATATTTCCAGGCATGATGCACGTCGGTCTTGATCCTGCCGAACAGCGATGGCCCCATTTGATGTGTCTGCTGTGATGCTGGACTCCAGTTGCTTGCCTCGCCCAGCTTTCCGTAACCTTCAAAGCCTAACTCAAGGGCTGGATTGCCGAGCCATTTGTACTGCCAGGCGTATTCAAGCTCCCATTCTGCCGCCGCGTTATTTCCGGTTTCGTAGATAAAGGGCACATTCAGGGTTATGAGTTGCTGACCCAGCTGTTTCTGCACAATGGGCATCAATTCCCATTCGTTTGGATCAGTGGATTTGTGCGCATGGGCGTATTCGATGGCAAAGCCGAAATCTGCCCAGTATTTTCCCGGTTCCGTCAGCTGAAACAGATTTTCCCATTCATATGCGCCGACTGCATAGGTTGAGTCTCCGGCTGCCTTGTTGGCCTCGATATAGACCTCGGTGAACCAGTAGTCGGTAAAGCTGTGACCGGCGCCGACCTTGAAACTTTGCGTGTTGTCGATGGCTGGATCTTTGTCATAGTCGACATACCCGCGTAACTCGATTTCACTTTCACCTTTGACTACCTGTGGGTAGTACACTTTGTAGCTGGCATGGACTGGCGATACGGAGAAAAGCGTCAGCACGGCCACGGCCAACGTGGTCACGGCAAGAACACTCGCCATTTTCATGGTGCCGGGTTTGCGCGAGGCCAGGGTCAGCCCGCCGATGAGCGCCACGGCGAACACATACACCAGCAGCTGCATGCCCGTCGGGCGGTCGACGTAACCCACCAGCGTATGCAGCATTTGACCAAATACGGATTTCTCGGACAGCACCGCCGAGGTGTCCCACAACACCGGTTTGATTGCCGGCAACAAGCCCGCCTGGATCAGAAACGCCGATGCCTGTGCGGCCATGCCGGCGGCGAGCAGCACCAGCAGACCGCTGGTGACAGCGAACAAATAACGGGTCGGAATGCGCAGCAATCCAAGATAGAGAGCGCCGCCGACGGCCATGCCGGCGACGACGCCGAGCAAGCCACCCATGAGCAATGTGACGGGTTCGGTGCCGGCGGCGGCGATACCGTACGCAAACAGCACGACCTCGGCCCCTTCGCGCAGCACCGCCAGAGCCACCACCAAGGCCAGTACCTGCACGGGCCGGTTGCCGGTGAATACGGCCTTTCCTACCTGATTCATTTGCGTGGCCAGCTCACGGCCATGCTGAACCATCCACAGGTTGTGCCAGGCCAGCATGGCAGTGGCTACCAGCAGGATGCCGGCGTTGAACAGTTCCGGACCTAAGCCTTGCGCGGCTTGCGCGAGTGTGTCGGCAAAATACGCCACCAGGCAGGCGCCGCCGATACCGGCAGCGATGCCCAGTGCGATAGAGCGGGCGCGGCCCGCTACACCGCGGGTTGCGGTCAGGACAATGCCAATAATCAGTGCGGCTTCAAGCACCTCACGAAACACGATTAGCGCAGCGCTTAACATGAGAAGATCTCGGTATTATTTGACAATGATATTGCCGGTGGCTGTTTTCGGATTGAACTCGCCGATAAACGGGTAAGTGCCTGGATCGAGCGGCCCCAGGAAGATGGCGGTTTTACCGTTGGCCGGAACGATTTTTTCACGGTTGAGCAGATGGCTTTCGAATTCTTCCGGTGTCGGATCCTGGTTTTCGATGACCAGCTTTATTTTTTGTCCGGCAGGAATCACGAGGCTCGCCGGCTCGAACTGGTGGTTCTTAATCACCAGGCGAAATTCAGCTAAATCGGCATATGCCGGCGCAACGAGAGCAAGAAAAAGGGCTGCGGAGAGGGCCAGGGAGGCGGTTCGCATAAGGTGAATCTCCATATCGTGTCAGAATGAATACGAATGATAATGATTCTCATTGATTATATCAAGCAATTTGTGGGTTGTTTCGGGGTGCACCAGTGCTGCAGACGGAAGCTCTCGGCCGCTAAACGCAGTAGCGTTCCACAGTAGTCTGAACAGGGAGGTGATGTTGACAGTGGGCCGACCCAGGTATTTCGCGCGGCACGTGGCGGGTCAGGCGGGGTTGGTGTAAATTTGGCCGCGTGAGTATCAATGGCGGTAACGTGCATGAGTGACAACATCGGCAGCGGATGTGCAGAGCTCGAGCCCTATGCCTTGCGCGTGACGGATGACAGCATGGCTCCCGAATTCTGGGAGGGCTGCATCATTATCATCGAGCCGCGGCATTCTGCCCAAAGTGGCCAGTACGCGGTGGTGGATTACGCCAATGACACCACCTTCCGCCTGTTCGTGGAAGAAGGTGGACGCCAGTATCTCAAGCCACTCAATGAGAACTACGCGGCGGTCGAGATTACCGGCCCGTTTACGGTGCGCGGCATTGTGATCCAGCGTGCCGGAACGCGCCGCAAGCATCACAAGCACTACGAGTACGCCTGACGTAATAGGCATGACGAACGCCGCGAAGCGTAGCAAGGCTTCATGTTCGCAGCGGCTATATTCCGCTGCCAATCTCCCCGAAGCGCATCTTGTGCGCGGCCTGCTCGCAGCCGCCGGCATCGAGGCGTGCGTGCTCAATGAATATGCCGGCGGTGCGCTCGGCGAACTGCCGTTCGCCGAAGCTGCCCCCTCGGTCTGGATCGCGGAAGAGCGTGATCTGGCGCGTGCCCGGCATGTGATTGCTGTCTATGAGAATGCACCAGCCGCGCCAGGCGTCATGCGCTGCGCTGCCTGTGGGGAGGAAAGCCCGCGCAACTTCTCAATTTGCTGGCAGTGTCAGCGTCTGCTGTAACCTGTTCATTACAACCACCACAAGGAGGAGTTGCCATGTCCGATCATGTGTACAAAGTTGTTGAAATCGTCGGCTCATCGAGCAAGGGCACGGACGATGCCATCCAGAATGCCATCGGACGCGCATCCAAGACACTGAAGAATCTTGACTGGTTCGAGGTGGTGGAGACACGCGGCCATGTTGAAAAAGGCAAGATCGGACATTTCCAGGTAACGCTCAAGATCGGTTTCCGTCTCGAATAACAGTTCGACTTTCGCGCTGCCCTCACACGCCGAGTCGCGATGTGTGCGTGTGAGGGGTTCTGCCTTTGACTTTGCTGAATACCGGCACGCGCCCACTGCACACCCGCTCGTGAAGCGTCTGCTCGAAACCATTTCCTTCAAGGCGTCCGACAAGAGTGGCCACACACTGGCGCCAGACGCACCTTAAGATGCAGCTGCGTCTGGCGCAGCTGGTGGGCGATGAGGATCTGGCGCGTTACATCCTCTAATGCCTAACTCATTGTCGTACCGATTGTTTTCCGGGTACCCCAACGCTTGAAATTGTCCTTCCCACCCCCATAAAAAAGGCACCAGATTTCAGCCCCAATCCGCTGACTTGCAAGGAGGTGTAACCATGAACCATCTGATTCGTACTCCCCTCACCACCGGTACCGCTGCGCGTCGGTGGAACGATGACTTTGACAATCTGTTTCAGAACTTTCTTCAGCCGTTACGCTGGGCGGAGGAAGAAGTAGGTCAGGGTATCGCACCGCGTGTGGACGTCGTGGAGCGTGACAATGAGTTTGTTGTAAAGGCCGAGATGCCAGGCATGAAGAGGGACGACATCGAAGTCTCGCTGGAGAACGGCGTGTTGACAATCACAGCCGAGACCAAGAGCGAGACCGAGGAGAAGGAGGGTGACCGCGTCATCCGCTCGGAACGCCGTTACGGAAAATTCCTGCGCAGCCTGCGCCTCGGCAAGGAAATCGACGAAAAGAAGGTCAAGGCCACCTACAAGGACGGTATTTTGGAGTTGATCCTGCCCAAGGCCGAGGAAGTGAAACCGAAGAAAATTGCCGTGAATGTCGGTTGATACAGTAGACCGATGATCCACTAAAGGGCCGCGCAAGCGGCCCTTTTCTTTTGTTTTGGCAAATGGCTGACTTCTGCGGGCAAATGCGGTAATTTCTACCGCAGGTAAGTAATCACCTCTGTATTCTTGGCATAGTGTCAGGAAAGCACCAACAGGTAACCGTGGCATGCCACTCACCGCAAAATCCGCTGCTGACCGCGCCCAGATACTGATCGAGGCGTTGCCGTACATCCAGCGATTTCAGGGCAAGACCATCGTCATCAAGTACGGCGGCAACGCCATGGTCGACGAAGGGCTGAAGCAGAGCTTTGCACGCGACGTGGTGCTGATGAAGCTGGTCGGCATGAACCCGGTCATTGTGCACGGCGGCGGGCCGCAGATCGGCAAGCTGCTGGAGCGTATCGGCAAGAAAAGCGAGTTCGTGCAGGGCATGCGCGTGACCGACCGCGAGACCATGGACGTGGTCGAGATGGTGCTCGGCGGCCTGGTGAACAAGGAAATCGTCAGCCTCATCAACAAACACGGCGGCAAGGCCGTGGGCCTCACCGGCAAAGACGGCGGCCTGATCCGCGCGCGCAAGCTGATAATGAAATCAGTGCCGGCCGAGGGCCTGCCGAGCGAGATCATCGACATCGGTCATGTCGGCGAGGTGGAGTCCATTGATCCGGAAGTGGTGGCGCTGCTCGACACGCAGAATTTCATCCCGGTGATCGCGCCGATCGGTGTCGGTCCGGACGGCGAGGCCTACAACATCAATGCCGATGTCGTGGCCGGCAAGCTCGCCATCACCCTGCGCGCGGAAAAACTGATGCTGCTCACCAACACCACGGGCGTGCTCGACAAGGAAGGCAAGCTGCTGACCGGCCTGACGATCGGCAAGGTCAATGCACTCATCGCCGACGGGACCATTCACGGCGGCATGCTGCCGAAGGTGAACTACGCGCTCGATGCCGTGAACAGCGGCGTGGAGTCGGCGCATATCATCGACGGGCGTGTCGAGCATGCCGTATTGCTCGAAGTGTTCACCGATCAAGGCGTGGGGACGCTAATCAAGTCCTGACCGCTGCACGGACGTTGCCGCATCACAGAGGAGGAACCATGGCCAGACCACGCAGTGGCGAACGGCGCGAGGAAATCCTGCAGGTGCTGGCGCGCATGCTCCAGGAACAGGCCGGTGAACACATCACAACCGCCGAGCTGGCGCGTGCAGTCGGTGTGTCCGAGGCGGCGCTTTACCGGCACTTTCCCAGTAAAGCGAAGATGTTCGAGTCGCTCATTGAGTTTATCGAAGAGAGCGTGTTCACGCGTATTACCCGCATTGTCGCTGAGGAGCCGCAACGCGACGCACGGCTCCAGCAGATCCTCACCTTGGTGCTCGGTTTCGCCGACAAGAACCCCGGTATGGCGCGCCTGTTGCAGGGCGGTGTGCTCACTGGCGAGACCGCACGGCTGCTCGTGCGCATCAGTCAGCTCTACGACCGCATCGAGACACAGTTGCGCCAGATCCTGCGCGAAGGCGAGGCTGCGGGCGGACCGCGTCTGGCAGTGAACGAAACCGCCCAGCTGCTGCTCGCCTTTGTCGAAGGCCGTCTCGCGCAATACGTGCGCAGCGGTTTCACGGTTTCACCGATGGCAGGTTGGGATAAGCAGTGGGAACTATTGAGCCGCGGCGCGTTGCGTGCCTGATCAGCGAACGATGCTGGTCCCGCACACCGGGCAGTCCGGATCTTTACGCAGTTTGATACTGCGCCATTCCATAGTAAGTGCATCGAGCATCAGCAGGCGTCCGGTAAGGGTCTCGCCGATATCGAGCAGTACCTTGATGGTCTCGGTTGCCTGAATGCTGCCAATAATGCCGACCACAGGCGCCAGCACGCCGGTCTG
>Ga0315270_10000163_pt1 | contig 38345 bp, 28 predicted proteins | sample C1_bottom_MG_FD_204932 | JGI IMG/M metagenome (GOLD analysis project Ga0315270, IMG submission 204932) | Sediment microbial communities from Yellowstone Lake, YNP, Wyoming, USA - C1_bottom | ecosystem: Environmental > Aquatic > Freshwater > Lake > Sediment | place: USA: Wyoming | collected... | reverse complement strand
CAGCCAGAGTGGTGCAAAGTGAAATGCAATCGTTTTAGGGTTGTTCTCTCGCTTTTATTGTTATTACTTGCAGCTTGTTCAAGCAGTAAAGTAACGGTCAAGGAGCCTGCCGAACTCGTCGAGTTTAAATCAACAGCAAAAATGGAAGTACGCTGGAAGCGCAACGTAGGCCTGGTAGGAGTGGCGGGCTTGCAGCCTGCTGTCACCTCGGATGGGGTATATATTTGCAATGCTGATGGAGAGTTGTTTCGACTGGATCCCATCAATGGGAAAAAAATTTGGAAAATTGATATAGGATTTAAAATTTCGGGTGCAGTAGGTGCTGTTGATGGTCTGGTTGTTATTGGCGGCCTGAAAGGGGAGCTGGTTGCATTCGATAAAAATGGAAAAATTATCTGGATTTCCAAAGCCTCGAGTGAAGTATTGAGTGCTCCACAAATCGCAGAGGGCATGGTTGTCGTAAGAACCAGTGATGGGCGGATTGCCGCATATAGTGTTATTGATGGTAAACGTCAGTGGTTATATGAGCGTGCGACTCCCACCCTTATTGTGCGCAGCCATGCAGGAGTCTTTATACAGCGTGGCGTAGTTTATGCAGGTTTTGCTGCTGGAAAATTAGCAGCTATAAATCTTATAAATGGAGCAGTAATATGGGAAGTCTCGGTTTCACAACCACGTGGTAACACTGAACTGGAACGAATTAGCGATATCACCAGTTTGCCAGGTGTTGGAGGTGACAGTGTTTGTGCAATAGCATTTCAGGGGCGCCTGGCCTGTTTTGATACTAAGCAAGGTGTCATGCAGTGGAGTCGTGAAGTTTCGGGTGACAAGGGACTGGAGGTAAAACTCAATAGTCTTTACGTAAGTGATAATGAAGGCACAGTGTTGGCCATGGACAAGGGGAGTGGTAGTACTATCTGGAAGAATGATCAGTTATCCCTTCGTCAAGTTTCGGCTCCCTACGTACTTGAGAAATATGTAATTGTGGGAGACGTTGAAGGCTACTTGCATGCACTTGGCCGTGAAGATGGCAGCTTGGTTGCGAGGATTAAAACGGATGGAAGCCCTATACAGTTTGCTCCCATAGCGCTCGGAAAAGGTTTCTTGTTTCAAACACGCGACGGCGGCGTATTTTCCGTTGAAATATATTAATCGAGAAACTCAATATGCTGCCCACCCTGGTGTTAGTTGGCCGTCCCAATGTGGGCAAGTCCACCCTTTTTAATCGTCTTACACGTAGCCGTGATGCACTGGTTGCAGACTTGCCGGGATTAACCCGTGACCGCCATTATGGTCGTGGCAGAGTAGGTGAGCGTCCATATCTGGTTGTTGATACCGGTGGATTGGAACCTGTTGTAAAAGACGGAATCATGCACGAAATGGCCAAGCAGACTTTGCAGGCTATTGATGAGGCTGACTTGTTTTTGGTTGATGGACGCCAGGGCCTGACACCACAAGACAAAATTATAGCTAATTTACTGCGCAAAACCGGAAGACCACTGCAGTTATTGGTCAATAAGGCTGAGGGAATGCAGCGTACCAAGGTTACAAATGATTTTTTCGAATTGGGCCTTGGTGAACCCATTCCGATCTCCTCAGCACATGGTGATAATGTCACCGAAGTAATCGAATTAGTGTTTGAGGAGTTGCCCCCACAGGAAACCGATGAGGAGGCCACTTCTGATCATCCCAAGCTGGCTATTGTTGGCCGCCCCAACGTGGGAAAGTCTACTTTGGTTAATGCGATCCTCGGCGAAGAGCGAGTGATTGCATTTGACCAGCCAGGTACGACGCGAGACAGTATCTACATTGACTTCGAAAGAGGCGGAAAGCAATACACTATTATCGATACTGCAGGCGTACGCAGAAGAGGCAAAATTGATGAGGCAATAGAAAAATTTTCTGTCGTCAAAACCATGCAGGCGATTGAAGACGCGAATGTCGTGATTTTGGTGGTTGACGCACATGATCAGATCACAGAGCAAGACGCGCATTTGGCAGATTTTGTTCTGCAGGCAGGTCGAGCCCTGGTCCTGGCGGTGAATAAATGGGATGGGCTCGAAGCTTATCAGCGTGATACCGCCAAACGTGATATTGACCGAAAATTGCATTTCTTGAGTTTCGCCAAACACCATTTCATTTCAGCGCTCAAAGGTGATGGAGTGCAATCTTTACTCAAATCGGTAAATGAAGCCTATGCCGCAGCAATGGCAAAACTGCCAACGCCATTGCTTACTCGGGTGTTAATGGACGCGGTAGACAAGCAACAGCCACCACGTGGCGGTGTGTTTCGTCCCAAGATGCGGTACGCACATCAGGGAGGCAGTAACCCACCACTGATCATCATTCATGGTAGCGCGCTGGATAAGGTTCCAGAAAGTTATCGGCGTTACCTGGAAAAAACTTTTTGCGATGCCTTTAAACTGCAGGGTACGCCCTTAAAGGTGGAATTTAGGTCGGGAGCCAATCCCTTTTCAGACAAAACCTCAAAGAGAATTACTGAAAGCGAGAGGCGTGCGGCTGAGCGGGTGCGAATACGTAGCCGACGACTTCCGGCAAAATAACACGCTGCAGTATTATGTTGCTGAGCAATGATAAACTGGTCTTCTGTCTTAAAATCCAGTAGAGTTAGCCTCCCGATAAAAATAAGAGAAAAATAAAAATGAGCGCAAAAGGGCAACAACTACAAGACCCATTTCTGAACGCACTGCGTAAGGAACATGTGCAGGTCGCAATCTATCTGGTAAATGGTATCAAGCTGCAAGGACAGGTCGAGTCATTTGACCAATACGTGGTACTTTTGAAAAATTCCACGTTGGTTCAAATGGTCTATAAACATGCAATCTCAACCATAGTACCCGCCCGGGCAGTAACCATCCCTTACGACGCCGAGTAAGTCAGTGGTTATGCATGAATCTACAGCTTCGCCTAACACGGCGGTGTTGGTTTGTCTTGATTTAGGGGCGCCGGATTATTCAGAAAGCATGGAAGAATTTCGCCTGCTGGTTGAGAGTGCGGGTGTATTGAGTGTAGCGCTGATAGGTGGCAAGCGGCAGAAACCGGATCCCAAATTATTTGCGGGAAGTGGCAAGGTTGAAGAAATTGCTGCCCTCGTTGAGCAGAGGGAAGTTCCACTGGTGATTTTCAATCATGATCTGTCTCCGGCGCAGATGCGGAATCTTTCGGCGGCCCTGAACACGCGCGTGATTGATCGCACTATGTTGATACTGGATATATTTGCTTTGCGTGCACAGAGTCACGAGGGAAAAGTCCAGGTCGAGCTGGCGCAGCTGAAATATTTATCCTCTCGCCTGGCAGGAATGAACCAGGACATGGGGCAGCAAAAATTTGCCGTGGGTGCACGCGGTCCTGGTGAAACTCAACTTGAGTTGGATAGACGCAAACTCGATAAACGCGTCGTAATGTTAAATGAGAGGCTTGAAAAACTCCGCCGTCACCGTCAAGTTCTTCGAAAGTCGCGTGATCGGTCAGATGTGTTATCGGTGTCCATCGTTGGTTATACCAATGCAGGAAAATCTACCTTGTTTAACAAATTGACGCATGCCAATGTCTATGCTGCCGATCAACTTTTTGCCACCCTAGATACCACGACACGTCGAGTATTTATAGATGGCACAGGGCAGGTGGTGCTGTCAGACACGGTTGGTTTTATACGACATCTTCCGCATGGTTTGGTGGCGGCTTTTCGAAGTACACTTGAAGAAACGGCGATGGCGGATATGCTGCTGCATGTAGTTGATGCCAATAGCCCGGAGCGGCACGATCAGGTGGCAGAAGTGAACAAGGTGCTAAAAGAGATTGGTGCGCAGAACATTCCGCAGATATTGATATATAACAAGATTGATTTGCAAAACTTGGCAGCGAGTGTGAAGCGAGATGAGTATGGTAAAATAGCTTCAATAAATTTGAGTGCCAAATCCGGTGCGGGGTTGGACGACTTGCGTAATGCCTTGGCCGAGGTTCGAGATAGTAAAAAACAAGTAGCTGAAGTGCCTCAATGGCATCCTCTCAATGATTAACAAAATCAAAGGTAAAGACTATGGGTTTGAATGATCCACAATGGGGTAATAAAAATAGTGGGGGTCCACCTGACCTGGATGAGTTGTTGCGCAACTTAAATAAAAAATTGTCCGGCCTGTTCGGAGGCAAGGGTGGTTCTGGTAACAAGGGTGGGGGTACGGGTACCCCAGAGAATTTTGGTATTGGTGTAGGCCTGGTTATTGTTATTGTTGTTCTACTCTGGTTTGCAAGTGGCTTCTATATTGTGGATGCGAGCTCTCGTGGGGTGGTGTTACTTTTCGGCAAGTACAACGACACTACCCAACCCGGTCCGCGTTGGCATTTCCCTTACCCGATTGAGTCGGTAGAGGTTGTAAGTGTCAGTCAGGTTAAAACGGTTGAAATTGGCTATCGTGAAAATGTCAAAAATAAAATTTTGAAAGAATCTCTGATGTTGACTGCGGATGAAAACATAATTGATATTCAGTTCGCTGTTCAGTATTTTTTGAAAGAACCAAAAGATTATTTGTTTAACAATCGAAAACCTGACGAAAATGTACGTCAGGCAGCCGAAACCGCGATACGTGAAATTGTCGGCAAAAACAAAATGGATTTCGTTTTGTATGAGGGGCGTGAACAGGTTGCGGCGGCAACAACCAAATTAATACAGGATATTCTGGATCGGTATGAGACCGGTATATTGGTCAGCAAAGTGACCATGCAAAACGCACAACCACCTGAGCAAGTACAGGCTGCTTTTGATGATGCAGTGACGGCAGGTCAGGACAGGGAGCGGCAAAAAAATGAGGGTCAGGCATATGCCAATGATGTAGTGCCAAGAGCAAAAGGAGCAGCGGCACGCTTGAAAGAAGAATCGGAAGGGTATCGACAGAGAGTCATTGCCAATGCAGAGGGTGATGCCAGCCGCTTCAAACAGGTACTGGTTGAATATGAAAAGGCACCCAATGTTACGCGTGAACGTATGTATATCGACATGATGCAGCAAGTGTTAACCAGTACTAGTAAAGTCATGGTGGATCAAAAGGCAGGTAACAACTTATTGTATCTACCTCTGGATAAATTAATGCAGAGCACCGCACAGGCTATGCCAGACGCATTGGGGACAGCTAATGCCGCACCCGCTGCAGCGCCGGCAGTGCCAGCCAATAAAGGAGTAGTCTCATCCCTCGGTACGCGTGGATCCTCGCTCAATAGTGACAGGGAGGCACGTCAATGAAAACAAGTTTAGTTTATGCTCTGGTTAGTACGATTGTTGTGCTGTTGTTGGTCAATATGAGCTTATTCGTTGTTGATCAGCGCCAGACAGCAATTGTTCTTCAATTGGGTGAACTGGTCGGTGAGAAAACAAAACCAGGATTGTATTTAAAAATGCCGCTGATTCAGAATGTCCGTTATTTTGACTCGCGTATCCTGACTATGGATAGCCTGGAACCTGAGCGGTTTATCACAGCAGAGAAGAAAAATGTGATGGTTGATTCCTTCGTCAAGTGGCGTATCGATGATGTAAAGCAATACTACATTAGCGTTCGCGGTGATGAGCAAGTTGCACAAACCCGGTTGATGCAGACAGTAAATTCGATAATGCGCGAAGAGTTTGGTAAGCGGAGCGTTACGGATGTGGTGTCAGGAGCACGAGAAAAAATTATGGAAGTATTGCGAGAAAAGGCTGATGCCGACGCACGTAAAATAGGTGTGAAAGTGATAGACGTACGATTGAAGCGGGTAGATTACCCGTCAGAAATCAGCGAGTCAGTGTATCGACGTATGGATGCTGAGCGTAAGCGGGTTGCAAACGAGTTACGGGCGACTGGTAACGCGGAAAGCGAAAAAATACGCGCCGATGCTGATAGGCAGCGCGAGGTGATTCTGGCCAATGCCTACCGAGATGCCCAGAAAATTAAGGGTGATGGTGATGCCAAATCTTCAGCACTGTATGCCGCCGCGTTTGGGCGTAACGCAGAATTTTATGCATTTTATCGTAGCATGGAAGCCTACAAACAGAGCTTCAAAAATAAGAGTGATCTAATGGTCGTAGATCCCAGTTCTTCCTTTTTCAAATACCTGAAAAGCTCAGTAAAGACTGTCAAATAAATAAAATGTTTCAATACTTTTTGACTGCTCTGGGATTGATGCTGGTAATTGAAGGTTTAATGCCCTTTTTATTTCCTGCCATGTGGCGTGCGGGGCTAGCTAAACTGTCGCAACTGCAGGATGGGCAGACGCGATTTGTCGGGCTGAGCCTGATGTTGAGCGGCTTGCTGATGATTTATTGGATCAAATAATGCCGAATTGGTTGTTGCCGGAATATATACAAGACATGCTGCCGGACGAAGCATGGCGCATTGATGGAATGCGAAATAAAGTCATAGAGTTGTTGCGATTGTCAGGCTATCAACTCGTTTCTCCTCCTTTGCTTGAATATGAGGAATCGTTGCTGATCAACAACAGCCAGGACATTGATGTACGAACCTTTAAACTGGTGGATCAGTTAAGCGGACGCACGATGGCATTGCGTGCTGACATCACTCCTCAAGCAGCCCGTATTGATGCGCATTTGCTTAACTGCAAGGGTGTAACGCGGCTATGTTATGCCGGAAGTGTGTTGCATACTCAACCGGCCGGGTTGATGCGTACGCGAGAGCCGTTTCAAATTGGAGCAGAGTTGTTTGGTCACGCCGGCCTGGAAAGTGATCTTGAAGTTCAGCGTCTAATGTTGCAATCACTGGCATTGATAGGCGTCTGGGGGGTACATCTCGACCTGGGTCATGTCGCTGTCTTTAGGGCATTGGTTAAACGTGCGTCAATTGGTGCAGATATGGAAGCAGCATTATTTGCCGCACTGCAACTCAAAGATACGCCCGCTCTGCAAAGGCTGGTGTCGGGGATGGGCGAAGATATACGGGTTTCGCTACTTGCCTTAACACAGTTATATGGTGGGGCAGAAGATGTTTTACGGCGGGCACGAAGCATACTACCGGATTGCCTTGAAGTAAAAACTGCTTTACAAGAGTTAGAGCAAGCGGCAGGGCAATTGAAACCCTTGGCTGACAATATTGGAATTGATCTGGCTGAGCTTCGTGGCTATCACTATCATAGTGGTATGGTGTTTGCCGCGTACCATGCAGGTAGCCACGATGCTATAGCATTGGGTGGACGATATGATGAACTTGGCAAAAGTTTTGGCCGAGCCCGACATGCCACCGGTTTTAGCATGGATTTAAGACAGCTTTTTGGTTTGTTGGAGCCGGTAATTCAGCCAAAGGGTATCCTCGCTCCACACATAAATGACGCGACACTGAATGAAACTATCGTTGAATTACGCAAAAATGGACAACCCGTTGTTATCGATTTGTTGGGTGATGCCTCATTGCGCAGTGAATTAAATTGTGACCGAGAGCTGATATTGCATAACTCGGATTGGATAGTCGTTGATTTAAAATATTAATTTTCAGGGAATGGAAATGGCAAAGAACGTTGTAGTAATTGGTACACAGTGGGGTGATGAAGGCAAAGGCAAGATTGTTGACTGGTTAACGGACCATGCACAAGGGGTGGTCCGTTTTCAGGGGGGGCATAATGCAGGACATACGCTGGTTGTCAACGGTAAAAAAACAGTGCTGCACCTGATTCCATCAGGTATCTTGCGTGACAATGTAATGTGTTATATCGGCAATGGTGTGGTGGTGTCCCCAGACGCCTTGTTGAAGGAAATGGATAACCTGACTGTTGCAGGTATTAATGTGTATAACCGATTGCGTATATCTGAAGCCTGCCCATTAATTTTGCCGTATCACGTCGCTTTGGATCAAGCGCGTGAAATTGCCAAAGGGGCGGCCAAAATAGGTACTACCGGTCGTGGTATTGGCCCGGCCTATGAAGATAAAGTGGCGCGGCGCGGGGTACGTATACAAGATTTGTTTCATCGCAAGCGTTTGGCTGCCAAATTAGGTGAGATTCTTGACTATCATAATTTTGTACTGAAAAATTATTTTCATGCGGAAACGGTAGACTTCCAGAAAACCCTGGATGATGCACTGTCATTGGCTGAGCGTATCAAGCCTTTGGTCATGGATGTACCAAGAGCATTGTATGAAGCAAATAAGGCAGGACAGAATCTATTATTTGAAGGTGCGCAGGGTGCGTTGTTGGATATAGACCACGGAACATACCCATATGTTACTTCCAGCAACTGTATAGCCGGGGCAGCCTCTGCAGGAGCTGGAGTTGGTCCGCAGACTTTGCACTACGTATTGGGCATCACCAAGGCCTATACCACCCGCGTTGGTTCTGGTCCATTCCCGACTGAGTTGTACGATGCAATTGATAAACAAGACCCGGCTGGAAAACATATGGCAGAAAAAGGGCACGAGTTTGGTTCCACTACAGGCCGTGCGCGGCGTTGTGGTTGGTTCGATGCAGCCGCTCTCAAGCGCTCAATCCAAATTAACGGTGTATCCGGTTTGTGTGTTACCAAGCTTGACGTGCTCGATGGCGTTCAGACCCTTCGTTTATGTATAGGGTATAACGTTGACGGGCAATTTATCGATATTCTGCCGGTCGGTGCGGATGCACTGACTGGTTGTGAGCCGGTGTATGAAGATATGCCCGGTTGGAGTGGTAGTACAGTAGGTGTAAAGCGTTATGAGGATTTACCGACGGAAGCTCGTCATTACCTGGAACGTATGGCAGTGATTTGTGAAGTCCCGGTCGACATGGTGTCTACAGGGCCAGATCGAGATGAAACAATAGTGTTGCGTCATCCGTTCGAGGGTTAGTCTCAGTTGTATGTCCCAGGAAAAATGAATATACACAGCCTGTCAGGCATTGCGTATTTTCATTTTTTAAATGAACCGTGGAAATTTGAAACTGAAGAAGTTGATAAGACAGAATTAGTTTCTGATAAGGAATTCAGGAATTCTGAATTCCGGGAAACTAAAGCTAAGAATAGGACTAAAGCTTGGTGCCCGGAAGAGGACTCGAACCTCCACACCTTGCGGCACACGGACCTGAACCGTGCGCGTCTACCAATTCCGCCATCCGGGCTTAGATTGCTTGAGGGCGCGTACTTTAATTGCTATAGGATAAGCTGTCAATGACAAATAATAAAAATAACATTCGTTTACTCGATCCATTCCTGGAACGTGAACGTGCACAATATGAACATCCCTTGCCCAGCCGGGAATATATTCTTCAGATTTTGCAGCAACAAGGTGTGCCTATTGAGCAGGAAGATCTGATCAGCCTGCTGCAGATCGAAGAACATGAGCAAGAGCTGTTTGTCCGGCGTATTCGCGCCATGGAACGCGACGGCCAAATTATGCGAAACCGGAAACGTGCCATCTGTGTGATGGAAAAGCTGGATCTGGTTAAAGGCAAAGTCATGGGGCATCCTGACGGTTTTGGTTTTCTGATTCCTGAAGACGGGAGTGATGACCTGGTCTTGAGCGCCAAGGAAATGCACAAGGTGCTACATGGTGATATTGTGATGGCTCGAGTGGGTGGAACGGACAGGCGAGGCCGGCGTGAAGGAAGCATAGTTGAAGTACTCGTTCATGCCAACACTCGCCTGGTTGGACGCCTGTTTGAAGATCACGGAATCCTGTTTGTGGTTGCCGAAAATCGTCGTATCAGTCAGGATGTATTGGTCGCTGCAGGTGAACAGGGATCAGCGCAAATAGGCCAGGTGGTGATAATTGAGCTCCTGCAGCAACCCAGCAAACATGCACAACCAATAGGTCGAGTGGTTGAAGTGCTTGGAAATTATGGTGACTCAGGGATGGAAATTGAGATTGCCTTGCGTAAGCATGATTTACCCCTTGATTTTCCTTACGATGCAAAACATCAGGCTGAACAATTTGCCGAGCAAGTGCAGCCCGAGAGCTATGCAGGACGGGAGGATGTGCGCCACTTGCCCCTCGTTACAATTGACGGAGAAACCGCCCGTGATTTTGACGATGCAGTATATTGCGAACCTTCAGGATCAGGATTTCGACTGGTTGTTGCAATCGCCGACGTAAGTGCCTATGTTCAACCCGGTGATGCGCTGGATAAGGAGGCATTGAATCGCAGTACATCTGTATACTTTCCACGCCGTGTAATACCGATGTTGCCAGAGGAATTATCCAACGGGTTGTGTTCGATCAATCCCCATGTGGAACGTCTGTGCATGGTGTGTGATATGCAGATTACTGCAGACGGTGATATCGAGAGATATCGATTTTATCCTTCAATGATGATTTCCAAAGCTCGCCTTACCTATAATCAGGTTGCAGATATGCTGACGAATTCACAGGGTGAAATGGCGCTGAAATTTGCTGCTGTGCTCCCACACATCAACCACCTCTATACTCTTTTTCAGACCCTGTTAAAGGCACGTGAAAAACGTGGTGCGATTGATTTTGAGACAGTAGAAACCCAAATGATCTTTAATGATCAGGGCAAGATTGAAAAAATAATTCCGGTCATCCGCAACGACGCACATAAACTCATTGAAGAGTGCATGTTGGCTGCCAACGTTTGTGCCGCAGGATTTTTACATGACCATAAACATCCTGTGCTATATCGTGTACATGAAGGTCCAACGCCTGAAAAACTCGAAGCGGTACGTGAATTTTTCAAAGAATTTGGGTTGGAACTGGGTGGAGGCGACGAGCCTCAGGCAGCCGACTACGCCAAACTACTCAAACAGATAAAGGGGAGACCCGATTATGCATTGTTGCAAACCGTGATGTTGCGGTCATTGCGCCAGGCACGTTATGCCCCTGAAAATGCGGGCCACTTTGGTCTTGGTTATGATGCCTATGCCCACTTTACTTCACCGATACGCAGATATCCTGACCTATTGGTTCACCGTGCTATTAAGGCCGTATTAAAAGGCGCTGAATACAAACCATCTGAAAAATGGGACGCACTGGGTGTCCATTGTTCGCAAAATGAAAGAAGGGCAGATGATGCTACACGTGACGTAGAAGCATGGCTCAAGTGTTTCTATATGCGCGACCATCTTGGCAGTGTGTTTGCCGGCACAATTTCTTCTGTCACCGGGTTTGGATTATTTGTGACACTGGATGATCTGTTTGTTGAGGGACTGGTTCATGTCTCTGAACTCGGTTCAGACTACTTCCACTTTGATGCAACCAAACACCAGATGTTGGGAGAACATACCGGCAAGCGGTATCGTCTGGGTGATCGTGTTCGTGTCCAAGTTGTTCGAGTCGATATGGAAAGTACCAAGATTGATTTCATACTCGAAAGTGTGGCCGGCGAAGCGAGTGACGAACCTACCGACGTAGACGGAAATAGAGCGGGTGCATGGGGAGATAAATCGTCTAAAAAACCCAAAAAATCTCATAATAAGTACCATGGCTGAAACACGAATCATTCACGGCTTTCATGCTGTGATCGCTCGCATACGTCAACATGCGGATAGTGTTCTTGAATTATATGTCGATACGCAACGTCGCGATCCCCGTGCCCGTGACTTGTTAAAATTGGCTGAGGCACATGGATTACGGATAGTGCCTGTCGATAGTAAACGGCTTGACGGAATGGCAGGGAATGCCCGTCATCAGGGTGTGGCGGCACGTGTAAATGCTGCTCAGCGGGTCCAGCATTTGGATGATGTGCTGGATACCTTGAGTGAGCCGGCATTAATTATGGTGCTTGACGGGATACAGGATCCGCACAATTTGGGCGCATGTTTGCGTAGTGCCGATGCGTTTGGTGTACACGCAGTTATTGCACCCAAAGATCGCGCTGTCGGAATTACCAGTACAGTTGAAAAAGTAGCCTGCGGTGCAGCTGAGACAGTTCCCTATATTACTGTGACCAATATTTCGCGAACCCTGCGTGAGTTGAAGGAGCGGGATATTTGGGTGGTTGGTGCCGATGGTGAGGCTGAGTCTGATCTGCATTCATTTAAACATACCGGCCCAGTTGCTTTTGTATTAGGCGCTGAAGGTGAGGGATTGCGCAGGCTCACCAAGGAAACGTGTGACCAATTGGTACGGATTCCCATGTTGGGCAGCGTGGAAAGTTTAAATGTTTCAGTGAGCACAGGTGTGTTTTTGTACGAATTGAGAAGGCAACGTGCAATCACAGCCTAGCATTTTGTTTTTCTGGAAGTCATTTGATTTTTTGGATTGAACGGGTAGTACATTAAACGAACACGATTTATGAAAACAACTTTGAAGAAAATAATATCAATTTTATTATTGCTGTGCACGGTGACAAGTGTACAAGCCGAACCTGATTCATCATGGGACGATTGGAAAATGCGTACCGAATTCGCCATTGATGCAACTTTTGACAAAAAACCAATTTATTTTCTTGAAACGGTTCAGCCTCTCAGTCGAAGTAATGATAGAAAAAAAATAGTATTGACGCAATTTAGAGTGACGGATGAAGATCGTTTTACCGAGCGGCGAAACACATTTAATCTTGGTTTTGGTTATCGCCATGTATTCGCAGACGACACTGCCATGCTGGGCTTAAAGTTGTTCTACGATACTGAGGGCAAATACAACATAAGCCGTTGGAGTTTGGGCACAGACCTAAGCTGGAAAGCGATTGATTTGTATGCCAACCAATATCATGGACTGTCGGATTGGACGCGCACTAATGACCGAGCCAGTGAAAAATCTCTCGACGGCTATGACATCGATCTTGCCGCACAAATTCCTTTTATGCCTTGGGTCAAGGCTCACATGATTTATTATCATTCAAATAAAGAACGTGCGACTGAAAATACACGAGGTAGAAAATTCAGCCTTGAGGGTGCGTTATCATTAAATTGGACACTTGAGTTGGGTCATAACACCGATAACTTCGTCGCAAATGATAATTTCATGCTAATTCGTTATCGTTGGGCTGGAATTGTGCGCGAGCATCAAAATGCGGTGAATAATTTTTGGTCTACCAGCGCATTCGAAATGCGTGACATGCGCGACTACACACTTGAAAGGCTGCGGAGAAATAATTCAATTGCAGTAGAACGTATCGAGCCGTAACTCAAGTGGATTAACTGCATTTTTTTACGTTAAATTTTATTGTCAGATTTAAAAGAAAAAAGCCAGTTTTAAGCTGGCTTTTTTCTTTATTCAAAATCTGACAACCTTACAATGCTAAGACCCACGTAACAACCGTGTTAACATCTTCTGGCTTGACAACTGGGTTAGGAGGCATTGGGATTGGACCCCAAACACCAGTACCACCCTTGATAGCTTTAGTAGCAAGCGTATCAATAACTTTCTTACCCTTATATTTTGCGGCTACATCCTTGAATGCAGGACCCACAATTTTCTTGTCCACACCATGACAAACCAGGCAGCCAATTTTTTGTGCAAGCGCTCTACCCGCATCCATATCCACCTTGCCACCGGCAACTGCTTGTGTTGATAAACAAACAGTTAATGCAGCAATCATTCCCATCAATAACTTCATGTAATTCTCCAAATATAACGAAATAAATAATTAAATTTTTTACTACCCTGCCATTTTAACTCGACGATGCAAATTTGCATAGTTTGTATTAGGCCGGCAATGCAAGGAGAGCATAGAAAATACATATAATTCAAAAGCGTGGCTGTTCAAAATTGGTTGTATAGAAACTAAAATGTTTCCCCTAGTTTCTTGATGGAGTTCATCATCAAGTAATCAGGCAATAATCGCCAAGCAATGATAAATATGGAGGCTGCTATCAGCCAAGCACTGATTCCTGGAATGATGGCGGGTAGTAAGATGACTGCAAGAACCATAAAGACGGCACTTGAAATGCTTAGCCAACCCGATGAAATGGTGCGATGCAAGTTTAGCTTATCCAGCATATCTTTCATGAGGTTTGCGGTTATTTCAGAGCGTAATACATTTCTTTTGAAATCCAGCCATTCTCGATCACTTTGTCCTGAACGACGGATAGTCGCGACGATGGTCATGTAATCTTCCAAACGGTCCAGTAGTTCATCACATACTGTGGGTGTAGCCATACGGGAGCTGGATGTAGTGCGAATACTCATCATCAGTACACGCGCCTCATCGCGAAGAACGTGGAATTCCCTTTGCATTTCCTCAAGAATGCGTGCATTTTTTTTGAGTTGATGAGCTACAGACTGTTTTGCTTCTGGCAAAAGCGCTTCTATTACTAATAGTGAAACAGCATCCATATTTTGCGGATCGCCCAGATCGTTAATCCAACTGCACTTGGAGGCAAGGCCCAGTAATTCGGCTTCTATGCGTTTTCGTAGCCGATCTGCCCAGGAGTTATCGTATGACATGGCTAGCAAACGGGCGTGCATGTTGACAAGGTTAGGACGGCTGAGATCATTTTTACCATACATCAGTTGATCGAAATCTGCGATTTCATCAGGATCTCGGGCAGCACTTTTTTCTGTAATCAGGGCTACCCTTGTTTTCCATGCATGATCAAATTGATCGAGAGCCAAGTTCCAGCGTTGTAACAAATCTGCGGCCTGTCGGTTTCCAGTGGCAGCATATATTTCGATGACATGGTTCTTGTACAAATTATCCAGCCACCAAGCCGCCTCAGCCTCACCCCTCAGGGCATTGTTGGCATAGGAAAGAATAGTTGATAACTCAATTGTTTCTCCCTGCCAGACAGGCGGAATTCCCGGAGCAAGATGCAAAATTAGCTTGAGGAGTTGAATGTTGAGCGATAGGCTGGCTTGGCCGCGCATGTCGAGTAACAAGCGCACTACATTCTGATCTTTCTGAACATCACGAAACCATGCAAGTAGTTGCCCATTGGAAATATCGGATAGTCCTTCTTTCCAGTTGCGAGCCAATGCTACTGCCAGTTGTTCGGGTTTATAACAAATTTCTTCAGCAAGGTGATAGGGTTCATTAAAGCCTTTTATTGCCTGTGTCGAGGCAGGTTCTGGCAGGCTTGTGTCTTTGCTAAGCCAGCGTTGAACTTCATGCGCTCCCCATCGCAAAACCGGATCACGCTGCAGAAGCCCCAGTAATAGTTTGCGTAAATTGGGATCGTCAATAACAGAAAGATCAAAATTTCGGGTGGTAAGATGATGCATCACCACTGCCTCTGATAAACCTGCAAAGGGATGTTTTCCCGAGAACGCTTCCAGCACCAGCATGCCCATTGACCAATAGTCTGATTTGAAATCGATTACGCCCGACAAGCTTTCCGGAGAAGCGTAGGGCAAGGTTCGCGCGATCCCTGTAAAACGTTGTGTGACATCCAGAATTGAGGAAATGCTGAAGTCAGTAAGCACCAGATCGAGAGGGTTATGCGTTCGAATGAGCACATTTTCCGGCTTTAGGTCTCGGTGTACCAAGCCTACTTCGTGAACCGCTTTCAGGGCGATAGCCAACTCGTTGATGATGGAGAACAACACTGTCGTATCAATGGCACCGGTTTCAAGAATATTGCGCAACGATCCGTGGTTGCATAATTCCATCAACTCGTAGGCATACCCTTCTGAAACGCCTTCTTCAATGACGTTGACTCGATGTTCTAGGGAAATTTGTCGGATGCGTTCCTGAATTTCACGTTTTGGCAAAATGCCATGACGATAAATTTTAGCGACAAGATCGGGTCCGCCAGTAAATACTTGCACGATGAGGAGTTCAGCTTCCGCGCCCCGGGTCGGCATAGGTTTAATAATGCGATATCGATTCTTCAATGCGGCAGGCAGATTGACCAGGCTGTGCAGGGTTTCAGTTTGGGTTAAAGCGTGGTTACCATTGATTGTGCGGTTACAATATTGGCAGGACTTCGAACCGGGAGGATTGGTCTGGCCGCAATCTTCGTAAGGACAGGTGACGTTTAGATTATCGCTATTATTTTTTTCCGATTGGGTAGTATTGAGAACAGGAATGGGCTCAGTTTGCTTGACAATGATGTCCACACCGGCCAGCAGAATGCCGCATTCACAACGCATTGCTGAGGGTTCATTTTCTTTACGGCAGCCTGGGCAACGCCGGATATGCATGGCTTCCATGCTAAGCTCACCAGTTGCCACGGGGTTTCCATGAAACCTGGGTTAATGACACGCCTTGGGATTTGCAGGAACGCTCAAGTGCATCCATATCCCCTCTCGCGGGAATGCCAACGTACCATACGCGTTCGCCGTCAATCAAAGTTTGTATGTGCTTATTTGCCGTGTCGGCCATCGTATCTTGATATTGTTCGAACCGATTCCGTCCGAGTTCGGATAACAACACGAGTGATTGATTGGAGGAGCCTCGCCAAACATGTGTCAGGGGTTTCGCATCGATATAGGGTTCGGGAATGAGCGCATCCAGCTTCATTAAAATTCCTGCATGCTTTTTCTGTAGTGTGGCATGCGGGTATCCGCTGTAACAGAGAATATCAAAATCAAGATTGTTTTGTTTGCGCCATTTGATCAATCCATCCAGTAATTCACCTAATGCGGCAGGTTGATCAAATGGTTCTCCGCCAGATATTGTGACGCCATCCAGTTTTCCCGCGGTTGTGTTACGACACCAGTCAAGCAAATGGGCGACGTGCATATTTCGACCCGGGTCAAAATTCCAGGTGTCCTGTGAGATGCACCCTTTGCAACCTATGCTGCAACCCTGCAACCAGATACCAAGACGCTTGCCTGGTCCTAAAACGGTAACCGGAAAGTGTGCTTTATTGATGCTAACTTTCATGAAAGCAGAATGCCAAGGGTTGTGACTTTGTGTATATCTTCAAAACCCTCAATCAGAAGTTTTGTTTTTCCTTCCAGATCAAATTCAAACAGGGCTCGTGAGAGTGGGTTGATAAAGCTCGACTCAAGCTGATTGCCGATGCCACGACCACCGTTACTCAGATCATGGGTGCAGCGTTGTAAAAGTTGATGGTATATGGGAGGTGCAATTGAAAGTTGAAGTTTGAATTCCTCAAATAATCGGCGAGCTACATTTTTGAGCATGCCTTCAAAGATAATGGCGCCTACTTCGGGCGTAATGAAGTTAAACACAACAATATTGTCACCGATTCGATTGAGCAACTCGGGTCTCGATAGTTTGAACTTGAAATAGTTTCCAATCTCTTCGCGCACATTTTTTTCAACAGTCTCATAGGTATCACCCGGTTTGACGTGTTGTACCCGATTGCCCTGCTTGTCCTCGACAAAAATGCCCAGATTCGAGGTAAAAACCAAAATGGTTTCCGAGAAATAGGCCGTGTCGCCACGGCCATCAGTGAGGCGGCCATCTTCCAAAATTTGTAAAAATTTATCCAGTATGCGTGGATGCGCTTTTTCAATTTCGTCAAATAACACAACAGAGAAAGGTTTTTCACGCACTGCATTGGTAAGCTCACCACCCGCGTCAAACCCAACATAACCGGGTGGGGCACCCAGCAGACGGGCGCTGGTGTGTTCCTCGGCAAATTCACTCATGTCGTATCGAAGGTAGGCTTTTTCATCGCCGAAAACTAATTGTGTCAGCGTTTTAGCAAGCTCTGTTTTTCCGACTCCCGTCGGGCCTGCAAAAAAGAGCACCCCCCTTGGTCGACTGGCACCAGATCTTGCCTGTGCACCGGTCAAGCCCATTACCGAGCGTTTCAAAATGTCGAGTGTTTTCACCACCGCAGGGTGCTGGCCTTTGACGCGCTCTTCGATGAAACTATGAGCATGACTGATTTTTTTTCGCAAATAATCCTTACGCCATGGATTATCCAGCGCACCCACTTTGTAACTGCGCACCGCATCTTCGATAAATGCCATACCAATACCGCCACGATCCGCAAGTTCAGTAATGTCAGAAAGCGCATTAAGTGTCATGCCCTCTGTTTCATCGGCGAAACGCTTGATAAATTTTCCCCGGATAGATTCGGTTGCATCCGTATACCCTGAAAACAGGGGTGCAAGTTGCATGGCCGAAGCTTGGCGCATTTCATAATCGGGTTTGCCGATGACGACACTGGCGATGCGTTCACTGTCCAGCGTAAACCAGGAGGGCAGGTCTTGTGGTCGGTTAACCAGCCACATAACCGGATTATAGAGAGGTTTGCCCCCGCCTTCAGTTGGTACAATTGGCGACGCACTTAAAGCAAGTTTTTCGGTTGTAACAAAAAAACGATGCTCACCTTCTGCTAAGTGATCTGCTTGTCGGGTAATACGCGATGCAAAGTCAACGACCATAGCGCAACGTGCTTCACGAAGTGATACCAATGTTTTTATGATGTTGGATAAACTTTCCAGGCTTATTATCTGATTGCCGGACTTCAGTTTAAGATCAAACAATTTTTCCGCCAATTCGCGATGCGATAACTCATCCGGGTAAACACGCAAACCATCCGCTGGATCGTAAATCAGCATAAAGCGGTAATCCTTCATCCTGAGCATTTCCCAAAGCGCGCGTGTCAAGGGTACCAGTGCTGGACCGGATACCAAGGGCGCAAGAAAGTTGTCATGGATGCCGCCCGATATAACAAACTGCGATCGAATTGGAAGCAGCCGGTCCAGGTCGTTCAGCCAGCGTGATGTGGGTAGCGTCATTTTATCTCACGAGATTTAAGTATCTTGTTGTGGTTAGTTGTATCTGCATCTGAAAATTCAGGAAGCTTGTTTTTTTGCACGAGCTGAACCGGCAGTTCTCCCGCCTCAAGTCGGCGGGTTACGTTGAGGTGAACACCTCGAATATCTAGCGCCTTTAACAACGCTGGAAACTCGGCACACCAACGGTCTTCGGCAAGATGATCAAGTACACTGGTTTCATTCGCATGTGTTTCAACTGACCGTATTACATTGAAATTAGTTGTTCCCGCCTTGGGATCGACGCGCATTCTCACCATATAGTTATCCCAGCCTTGACGACGAAAATGCACTACGCCGCCTTCAACAAACAAGGTGCTGCTTATATCTTCTACCTGGTAGCCTAAATCAAGGAGTGACTGTTGGAGGATACATGCAGTGGCATCCTGTACAGATTGTTTATGTTTGGCTTCCACAAATTGTTGAATGCGGATGCGCAACTCGGTTGTCAGTAACAGGGCACGTTCAGAATCCGGGTAAGGTGTATCGGAAATTGTTTTCGCTAAATCAAAAATATCCTGGGGCGGTTCTCCCAGATGGGCAATGCGAGCCAACAGCCGCTGAACAGCCGATTCTTCAACTGCTATAACGGTATGGGGTATATCGGGGTGAAGAACGGTTTCAGGATCAAGATTGTCCATACGTAGTGCAGATTCACTCAGCAATATAGAACGTAATTCCCCGATCAATACCTGCATGCCGCGAACATAAGCCGCAAGTTGTAATTCGTTATGGTCTTTGGGAAGCTGTGGCCGTGTCGTTGAAACTTTGTCATCCGTTACATATCGGCTAACCAGGCCGGCAATTTTTTCAAATTCCGCATTCGCAATTTCAGCTGCCTGTTGCAGGGCGGCATGACCAGTTGCAGTGGCGATTTTTAGGGAAGCCTGGGTAGCCTTGCGTTGGGCTGTTTGGTCTTCTTTAAGATCGCTTGCCTCGGCATATCCCTCATAAATGGCCTGGGCAGCACGAATGGCTGCGGCTGAGAGCAAGGCTGTAATCGGCTCGGTGGTAAATATTGCAGTCGTCGGGCCGCTCATTTAGGGTGTATTTTCATAAGAATCGAATCGTTAAATCAGCTATTGCTACCCGATCACTTGATGGAAACCATGTTGTCAGATTAGCGCATATCAGTCAATAATCGCAAAGGTACCAGGCAAAGAACCAACACCGTTTTCGGGTATTGCAAAACCGAAATAAACAGAAAGTGCGGGGTAGTTAATATTCGCGTGGCTTAGTTAGGATTCATGTTGGAAATAGCGGCGTTTTTTCAACGCTAATTACGAATTGAAGTTTCATTGTGGGTGCTACGCTGCCATTCAATTAGAGCCTCGATATTGTAAACAGATCGAACTGAGCGCTGACGTGATGAAAAATATTCAAAAACATTTGAAGCAATAGTAGGAGCTTATGAAAAATCGAGCAACAATTCAAAATTTAATATCCCTGGCCATATTGCTTTTTTTCCTGGGGGCGTGTGTCATTGAACCGGTGCAACCCGAGCCGGTTATTATCGTAAAAGGTGCGCCAGACTGGGTTAATCGTGGCAGTACGATGGTCAGCAATCAGGATGGAAGGATATTTTATGGTGTGGCTTCCGCTACACCACAGGGTGACATGGCGCTACAAAAATCGATAGCAGATGACAAGGCAATTGTTGAATTGGCTCGCGTGCTGACAACCTATCTCGATGTGGTATCTTTGGATTATCTGTCTACTGAAAAGGCGGGAGACAGCGGGGCAAGAGAAGAAAGTGTGGCGCGCCAAATTGAAGAGACTGCAGTGAAACAAGTGCAGGAGGCCGTCAATCAACAAATAGACACTGCGATATCAAGACAGTTTAAGGACACGGTTTCAAAAAAATTCAAAGATGATGTTGCGCATCAAATAAAAGATAATTCGGTACGCAATATTCGTGTGGCAGTCGGTTCCCAAATTGATTTTTTGCGTCAAATTGAAGACGCGATTGCCAAAGAACTCAAAGAAGCCGTATCACATCAGCTCAGAAACACGGGCAAGGTAAATGCAGCAGGCGCCAAAATACTCAATACCTGGCGTGATCCTAAAACCAATACCTACTGGTCCAATGCCGTGCTTGATTTGAGTGCTGTCAAAAACACCATGGCAGACATAGCCGATTTGAATGCGAACCTAAAGCAATATTTTGACAATAATGCAGACTTTGTTTTTGATCGCGCTATCCGGGAAAAAAATAGCACCAGTTACTTCTCGTTTAAATAATGCGTTACCACGGACAAAATTCAATGTTCTTTCAGGCAAACTTATACCGGATAGCATATTTAACCTGTTTCTTTTTTCTAATATGTGCCTGTGCCAGCAAGTCCGCCCACGTTGAAAAAATGGTTGTTCAAGAAAAGGCAGTGGTTGAAGAGGCTTCTGCCAGGTCTTCATTGCATTCCATGGTTGTGTCCAACATAAAGGGTGCACCCGATTGGGTCAATAAAGGGAGTAACTTTACGATCGTCAAAGATACACGCGTTATTTGGGGAGTGAGTTTTGCCTCTCCTCAAGGAGACCTGGCCTTACAAAAGGCCCTTGCCGATGACAATGCCAGGGACGAGGTGGCACGTGAATTCTCATATTATTTGGAAATCCTGGCAAAAGATTTTGCCAGCACCTCAAGGTTAAGTGGAACCGTAGTACATGAAGAGTCGATATTGCTGGCCTTTAAGTCACCCGCAAAAGAAACGCTGGCGATTGTTCGGATTATTGGGAGCTGGCGCGACCAAAAAACCAGTACCGTCTGGTCAATTGCCGAGCTGGATATTAATCAGATAAAAAATAAAATTGCCGGGATGGATGACGTAAATTCAGATATCAAGCTTTACGCTGAATCGATGGCGGACACTATTTTTGATCGTATTGCCAGAGACAGAAGTCGGGAACTTGCTTCATCTGAATAATCGTGATTCAGTAAGTATGCAGGCAAAAGCAGGCATACTCGATTAACTGGATGCAAATTCAACCACGGCTGAGCGCAGTTCTTCTTTAAGCATTTTTTCGATTTCAATCAAAATTCGTGTATGGGCAGTCCGTGCATCTTTCGCCGAGGATTTAAGCGGCCACGTTTTGCTTCCGCGCACGCGCCCAGTTGCCTTTTCAACCAGCGATACATCAACCGTGGCACGAACCCAGTACCACCCGTCAATGCGCCCCATATCGTTCAGGTTGAGCTTGCTGGCCAGTATCAGATCTGCGTTTGAGGTGCTTGAAGCCAAAAATCCGGCAGCGGCCAGGCCACCTTTGATCAGTGCAGTAAATTCTTTTGCGCCAGCATCTTCAATAATTTCATAGGCAATATGAATGTTTTTCAGGGTATCGTCGATTTGCTTATGTATCGTCACTTGCGATACGGGTGATGGCACGCCGCGTCCTGATGGATCAATTACCTTGAGTGATGCCTGAAAACCATCGCGGTTGATAGATGCTTGCAACGCTTGCGAAAGTGCCCCTATTTTTAGCAATGGATCTTCAGCAGACTTTGCGGCCTGCATTTGCAGATTTAAACCATCGTCTATCCTGGACAACTCCTCACGCAGGCTTGCGCCGGCCTGAGCACGAGATAATGTTGCCAGTGCATGAAAATCCTGCGTCACGGGGTCGCGCCAAATTTCAGCGATATTAATGCCGCTTATCACTTTGTCGGTTTTGGCCGAAACCTGTTGTGAAGAAACCCTGTCGACCTGTTCCTTTTTTCCTGATTGTGCAACGTTCAACGTATCCTGATTGACAACTTCAATACGTACTTCAAAAATAGTTGCCAAATCGCCTCGGGCACGATTTTGCGCTTCGTCAGCAGTGGAACCGACACCCCGGCCCACCAGATACATTGAATTGGGAAATTCTACCGCACTATCGTTGATCCATCTTGGTTGCCCTGCGTAACCTATCGTTGTGCAGATCAATCCAACAACAACGACAAAAAATTTTGTACTGAATCGATTAAGCGACATCATGAATCTCCTTAAGTTATTGTGATGCTTTTGCGAGTGTTGGCTGATTCAAAAAATAATCGGAAATAAATGATTTTTTCCCGGGTTTTACTGCGATATTTTTGAACAACCGGGTACCCAGAATACCACCGGATACACTGTAATATGTTGCGGTTACGTCATAGTTTCCTTCCGGCAATGCCATTCGTGCCATGTTCAAATTGCCAGGTAACAATGACCAGGTACGTGTATCGGCCCTTTCTGAAACGGCTGTTCCCACATCCATGACAATACCGGCGAGTAATCCGTAAGAGGCATTATCATGATTTTTTTTCTTTACTTCACCTGCTGCGGCGTTTTTTACCAGTAATCTGGCAAGGGCTCGCGCAGTAATGGCCGGAAGTCGATCATTGAAACTTTTTTCAGCAATGTCGTTTATGTCTTCAACAACTTCCGAATTTGCAGTGTTTGAGTCGGCTCGCAATTCAACCCGTGCAACAGGCACTGAACGTTTTGAAAATTTTGGTATGGCCAAGCTTAGTAAGGCTGAGCCTTTGTTTCCTTTTGGGTTGGCAACACGTGCAATTGCTTCAGTCAGTGAAGGACCCAGACCGTTGTGCAAAATAAATACGACTTCGCTTGGCGCGGGGATGTCGGATTTGAGTCTGGTCAGGTCTGCAACGACCGAGGGTGGAATGCCGAACCCGGAATTTTGTGTCTTGTAACCATCAAAAGCTTTCTGCATTTCTATGCGGGCGGAATCCTTCTCTCCAACCGCTTCATATATCATGCTATTGAGATATCGAACAAAGGCCCCCGAAAGATATTTTGCGTTGGCGTTTTTCTTTGCGATTAACCCATGTTTGATATCAAATTGTCTGGCCTCAACTGCTGCAGCATCTAAATCTCCAATTTGCAAGTAGTTAAGGACTTCAAAAGCATAAACCATCAATTGTTCGCTGGGCAGGCCGTCATACGCTTTCGTTGTATCGTTAATAGCTACCGATCCCAATTGCTCGGTCACACTAATGGCATTGAGTTTTTCCATTATCAACTTTGCGGCATCAAATTGTTTGTTGGATTCGGCGTAATCCTCTTTCAGGCGCAATAAGGTACCCTTGTTGAGGTGATGAAGCACTTCGTCCGCACCTGTTAACTTTAAGTCATCCAGCGTTTTTATAGCCACATCAAGTTCCCGTTTGGCCGTGGCGCTTTCCACCTTGGCAAATCCGGCGCTGTAAGTGGCGCAACCTTGAAGCGCAATCAGCATCGCGAAAGCAGCTCCACCCAAACTGAATCGAAACAAACGTTGCCGGTGAGTGATTAAATGTACAAAATTTGTAGTGGTGATATTTTGAGTTTGCATAAACGCTTCATTCCTTTTTTATATTCTTCATTTGGTTTGGCTGCTAGTCCAAGTCAGTTTATAAAGTTTAAAAAATTATCCTGCTAAATTTCCTGAATCATCAGGATGCGGATAGTGCGTACACTTAAACAGAATAGATTAGATATAAACAAAAAATGGAACTGACTGCACAGTACAGTCAGTTCCATTTTTTAGTACATAACAACAAAATCCTTATCGGAAGAGCGCAGCCTTGACATCCTTTTTGAGTTTCTTTTGGCCTGTCCACATTTTGCGGTTATCGACCGTGCTGACCAAAGTCAGATCGATCTGATAAAAACGAACCTGTTCTCTGCCCTCTGCGTCGATGATGGTATTGATGCTTCCGATCAGCATGAAATCGGCACCGGCTTCATTACCGGCGGCCTTACGGGTTTTTTCACTTGCATGAATATCCATGTCCGTGCGTTCGTCGCGAATATCTTTGCGTTCTTCTTTTGAAGCAACAACATCAACTCGGCCCGAATTGATAAATGCCCGTTCAAGATCGGCGACAAAAGTGCGTGTATTGATGTGTTCATGTGAAAGATTTCGGACACTGCCAACAATAACCGTCGGTGGTTTTCCATTTTTCATGGAATGGCGGTCTATCCAGCCGGCTGAAAGGGAATCACGGATCATTTCTTCGGATACCAGGCGAGAGTCGGTGTCGTTCCAGTTGCCCGATAAATCTTTTACTTCCTCCACACCAACCCGCTTAACATCGGTGGAGCAAGCGCCCAACATGATTGCCAAAGCACCAGATACGATTACCAACCAAGATTTTTGTAACAACATTCGCCATCCCCTTTTTTGTAAGTTATCAATTGGTACATCCTCAAACATTCGGCCAATTGTGAAATATCCGTTTACGCAATCTACCATATACCCTGTATGCCAACAATATTTTCAATTCACTTTTTACTCCCTGTTTAATCGAATCGAGACGTTGTGAAGCGCTGGAAGAATTATGTTGCGGACTGCTGGGTATGGGATAATGGTCGATTAGGGATGTGTTTAATTGTTAATGTGCAATTTATAGGTGGTTGAGGATGCGTATGAAATATTTTTTTCCTTTTTTGATGACGGCAATTATATTACAGATGTTGGGTTGTGCGACCAAGCCGATTCACCCTGGCTGGATAGATGGAGAGGACGCCATCTACAAAAAATCTCAATATTTAACCGGACGAGGACAGGGCGCCTCCTTTGAGCAGGCTAAAGATCGTGCACGCGCTGACCTGGCCGAAATATTCCAGGTGAATGTATCGGTGGAAAACAGCGATGTGCAACAATTAAAAAGCAGCACCCTGAATGGCAAGGTGAGTAACGAGCGGCTGATTTCAGAAACCTCCCGGAGTATCAACACCAATACCGAGCAAATGATCAGGGGGATGCAAATCGCGGAAATTTGGACAGATCCGCTCACTTCCACAACTTATGCGCTGGCTATTTTGCCAAGAGCGCAGACCGAAACAAGTTTAAGGCAACAAATTAAGCTGCTCGATGACGCAATTCAATCCAGTGTGGATCAACTTGAAAAAATCAATGAGACGTTGGCAAAAGTTGCCGCCTTTAGCAAAATTAGAGACCTGCAAATTGAACGCGAAAATTTGCAAAAAGCATTGCAGGTGGTAGACCTGTCCGGACAGGGGATGGAATCGAAGCACAACAGCTCAAAATTCAGGCTTGAAATTGATGCGTTGTTAAAAAGCATACGGATGTCCGCAAAAATTCTCGAAGGCTCGATACAAGGATTGGATGAGGTCGTAAATGGCGCGATTGCCAAGGCAGGCTACACGGTCAATTCAGTTGGCTTACCGCAATATATGCTTAAAGCCAGCCTAAAATTGACTGATATGGGAAAAATTGACGGGTGGTATTGGCAGCGAGGAAATTTGGAAATTTCCATATCTGAAGCCGCAACGGGACGGGTATGGGGTGCGATGCGCTGGCCAATCAAGGCGAGTGCGCGGGACAAAGACAGTGCAATCAAACGCGGGCTGGATGACGCAGATCAGGTGCTTAAAAGTGAGTTGGGTTCAGCGATACTGGGTATGGCCAACGTCAAATAAGGTGTGTTACGGTCTGTAAATTAAGTGTAAAAAAGCAAGTGGAAAAAAGCAAGTGGAAAAAAGCAAGTGGAAAAAAAGAGTGTCATGCTTAATTGTTCCCAAGTTTATTTCAACTAAGCGTTGGACACTCTCATTTAACAGTCTGGTTTAGAGGAATAAATTTTCTGGTTGGCGCTGACTGGATAAGTTTAAGAATGCGCGGCAAGGCTCATGTCTTATTGCTTGTATGCGCATTCGAATCTTCAACACTTGAGACAATATCTTTGGCAATGACGTCCAGCTTGCATCGTTGATTGCGCGAGGTATTCCTCAATAATTCATAAGCCGCTTTGCGGCTTAACTGATGTTGCATCATGGTAATCCCAATAGCCACATTAATATCGCGATCTTTATCCAGGGCAGTTTGTAATTCAATTTTTGATTCATTCAGTTTATTCATATCCACTGAACGATCAATGGCCGATTTGATAACCGGCCCGATCTGTATCGGGTCAATCGGTTTGACCAGATAGCTCAGTGCACCATAGACCGAGGCCTGATTTACAAATTTATCATCGCTGTATGCAGTGAGGAAAATGAAGGGAATTTGATCAAGGGTACGCAGGCGCTCGGCCAGTTCCAGGCCATTTCTTTTGGGCATGCTGTAGTCGATTATAACCAGATCAAAATGCTCACCACCGGCAAGGATGAGTTCGGCATCATCCACCGATTCGGCTGTTTGAACACTATAGCCACAGCTGGTTAAACCCTGGGCAAGTGTCACCAGAATTAACCGGTCATCGTCAACGATGAGAAGTTTTTTATTTTTGGCAAGAGAACCTGTATTCAATGTCGCATTACTCCATTGCTTCGCTCTGGACAACGGGCGCATATACTTTTACAAGGGTAGTCACTATACCCCCCTGCTGTTCCCAGTATAACTTGACACCTTCGGGTGGCAGTAACGATGCAACCAGTTGTAATCCAGTGCCGAATTTTTCGGAATTGTGTATTCCAAAATCATGTGGAATTGAGCCCGCATTTTCGATGGTCAAAATCACGTTGTATGCACTCGGCGAACTAAATTTTATACTGACGATTTTATCGTGGCTGTGCTTGACCGCGTTGGTAATTAGCTCGTGTAAAACTAACGCCAGGGGAACCGACTCAGATTCATGCACGATAAAAGGTACCCACTTGTCGGGTTTGTCGACCGTGATTTTTGCATGCCATAGTTTCTCACATTCAACGGCTATGGCAGTCGACAAATCGCATAGTCTAATTTCTGACTGCCCGGTTTTTCCCTGCAAGCCATGTATCACGGCAACACTGTTAATCTGGCCGATGATCAGTTGAATGGTTTCACTCAGCGCCGGAAAGGCAAAGGCCTTGCCCCTTAATATGCCGGTAATTCCCTGCAAATTATTCTTGATTCGATGGTGAACTTCTCTCACCAGTGTTTCTCGATTGAAAGATTTTTTGGTGTTTTGTTTTGCCAACTCTGCAGCCTTGAGTTCGGAAATATCCTTTATAGTGGTGATGTAGTTCATGATATCGCCTTTTGTATTTCTAATGATGGCGGGACAGACTAACACGGGAAAACGTTCTCCGTTTTTACGCATATGGGTCGTTTCGAATATTGTAACCTCACCCACCAAGGCTTTCTCAAAAAACGCTTGGATATTTTTATACTCTTCGGGCGGCCAATAGGGGTATGGCGCATGTTTACCAATGAGTTCTTCACGGTCCAAGCCATACATGGTGCACAGCGACGCGTTAACATCCAGAATGCAACCATGGTGATCCAGTATCAGCACGCCGGAGTGCAACGAGGCTATCAATTGTTTTGAAAACGCAAGGGATGATTCCAATTCCAGCTGCACCTTTTTACGCTCGCTAATATCGGTATGTGTTTCCAACCAGGTTGGGCCAAACTCCGGGTGCTGCATTTTGGTAGCGTCGACCTGACACCAGAATGGTGTGCCATCTTGAGTGATATTGAGTATCTCGCCGCTCCAGTAGTCGCCTTGTGCAAGGTGACGATTGATCTCATTTGTAGTCTCTTCTGGACTACGATCTGTATTGGCGTTAATTACGCTCACATGTTCACCTATCAATTCGCCAGGCAAATAATCATACATTTTTTCAAATTTTGGATTGGTATACACGATACGCTTGTCAATTACGCGAATCAGTATAATTCCTGTTGCAACACTCCTCAAAATTTGGCTGTGGCAGAACAACATATTTTCAACTTGCTTGCGGTTGGTTATGTCGCGGAAAAATGCAACAAACATTTGTTGATCTGCCATAAATTGTGATGAAACCTCGACATCAATGAGGTGGCCGTCTTTGTGGCGTTGCTGTGTTTCAAACAGATCCTGCCCTTGCGCTATAATTTTATCGATTCGTGCCTGTACTTTTTGTTTATCGTGGACCACGTCAATTTCGGTGACATTCATATTGACGAGCGTATCGATGGGATACCCCACCATATCTGCATAGGCCTGATTGGCTTTGAGGCAGTTGCCATTCATGTCGCTCAGCCAAAAACCATCGCGAGAGGAGTTAATAATGTGTTCGTGGATATTTTGCACACTTTCGAGTTGTTTGCTCGCCGTTATGTCCTGAGACAACACAAAAATGCCTTCTGGAATGGGTTCGACACTAAACAAATGCCAGGCGGTTTTGCCATTGGCAAAAGTAAAGGCCTCTTCGAAACGTTGCGGTATGCGCTGCTCCATACATTGTTTGTAGCGTGCGAAGATTGGCGTTTTTTCTATGCCATAGTACATTTTCAGCATATTCTGGCCAATCATATTTTCACGCGTGTTTTGCCCATGCAGGGCAGCGGTATTATTCAGATATAGATAGGTCCAGTCGAACCCGATGATCATGCAACCCTCGATCAGGCTGTCCAGCGTATTTTTGAAACGAATCTCGCCAGTTGCATGAGCAGCCTCGGTTTTTTTTCGCTCTGTAATGTCAATGCAGATACCGGTCATATGTTCCGGTTGCATGCAGGCATCAACACTGATTTTCCCGATGGTATTGATCCAGCGAATGTCTCCATTTTGACAGGCAATACGATAGTCCACATTGAAGGTGTTATTGAGCTTGATTGAAGTTTCTATTTCCTGATTGAGCCTGGATTGGTCTTCGGGATGCACGGTGTTTTGCCATAACTCAAAACTGGGTTTTACACTGTTCGGATTGAGGTCGTAGAGTGTGAATAACTCGGGTGACCATTCGACTTTCCCGGTTACTAAATTCCTGTCCCATATGCCACAGCCCGTGGTTTCTATAACCAGTTCGAAGAGCCTGTTTGTTTGGCGGAGCTCTTCTTCGATCTTTGTATTTTCGTCAGGTTTATTCACGCTGGATCGCTTTTTCGGAGTGGCTTGCATTCTTGTTTAGTTATGGCAAAACAGAGGATAGTAGGCATTTTATTTTCGCGGAAACAGTGTTGACGTTAGCCTTTAATAGTTTTAAACGAGGCTTATCTTACCGCAACCCGCAGAAACTGGATACGACCGGTAACCTTTTAGCGAAGGTATTATTATTTTGAACGTATACGGGCTGATGATCACTTCCTTGAGTCTGACCCCCTCTAATGCGGCGGGGTAAGACTAGGTAGAACAGATGAGCTGACGCTAATATTAATATCGCATACAAAGGTAAAAAAAGACTTCTGTGCTTACATTTGTTGAACCAATGGGAATTTTTAAAGTGTGAATACACGAGTGAAATAGCCTGATTTCATTCATTGACCCTATTTTTATATTTAACCAATTGAATAATTTGCTAATTGTAATTAAAAGGTTTACTTGACATTCCTGACTGTGTTGGTATACCTTTTGGTCTCAAGTTAGTAATGCAACCCCGAACCCGTTGCAAATGACCGTCATCAATGAGTCATATTAAAGGGGGACGCATGCAAACTTTCATCTGTTTTACTCAATCAAATACGTTAAATACTTTAAGCCAGGGATCAAGCTTGTGCGGCGGGACGCGCCAGTGCATTTGTCTTGCGCCCCAGCAACCCGCTTGCTCGTGCGGATGATATTACGATAACGTCATTTTACGGTACTTGCCATGCTAAACGATCAATCCATTCCACTAGCGCATTTGGTTGCCGCACTGGATGCGCATTGTATTGTTAGTATTTCTGACACGCAGGGAAATATCACCTATTTCAACGAAAAATTTGTTCAGATTAGCCAATATTCACGTGATGAATTGCAGGGAAAAAATCATCGCCTGCTTAAGTCAGGGTTACACTCCATTGAGTTTTACGATGCCATGTGGACTACGATTAGTTCGGGGCAAACCTGGCATGGGGAAATTTGTAATCGGAGAAAAGATGGCAGTCATTATTGGGTGAATTCTACGATCTATCCCATGCTCGATGCCAACAAGCTTCCCATAGCCTACATTTCCATACGTACTGATATTACCGATCGCATGCAGTTTTCCGAAGAATTGCAAGACACTAATATCAAGTTGCAGTTGGCACGCGAACAAGCGGAACTGGCTAATCAGGCAAAAAGTAATTTTCTTGCCAATATGAGCCATGAAATTAGAACACCTTTAAACAGCGTCATTGGTCTGGCACAAGTTGCACTAATCGACGCCAAAGATAGTAATCAATCGAAATATCTGAAATACATTCTGAGCTCAGGTAACCATCTGCTTAAATTGATCAACGACATCCTGGATCTATCTAAAATTGAAGCCGGAAAAATGATTATCGATAAGCGGGGTTTTAATTTTGATGAAGTGATCGAAATCCTGTCGAGCATGCTGATGCATCAGGCCAAAGCTAAAAATTTGGAGTTGGTTTTTGAGGTGGATAAAAATATCCCCGCCAGCCTTCAGGGGGACCCCATCCGTTTGGCCCAAATTTTAATCAACTATACCGGCAATGCAATTAAGTTTTCGAATCAGGGGCAAATCATTGTTCGTGTTCGTTTGCGAGAGGAGAGTAAAAATCAGTGCTTGTTGTATTGTGAAGTACAGGATAGCGGTAAAGGGGTTGCCCAAGAGGATCAGGCAATGCTGTTTCAGACTTTTCAGCAGCTGGACACCCCTAATGCAAGTGAGTACGGTGGCACCGGGTTGGGCTTGGCAATCAGCAAAAATATGGCGCAATTGATGGGGGGTGAGGTCGGTGTAACCAGTCAACAAGGTGAGGGCAGCATTTTTTGGTTCACCGCCTGCCTTGAAAAAGGAGAGGGGATTCAGGCCATAAGCCCCCCGCCAGCAACGAAACCTGCTAACGCCTATGCTGCGTTTGAAGGCGCCAGTATTTTATTGGTAGATGACAATGAGTTTAACCTCGAGGTGCTCAATGCGAGCCTGAGCAAAAAAGGGGTAAGAACGATCGTAGCCCCGAATGGTTTGGTTGCGTTGGAAATGTTGAAGTTACATAAGGTCGATTGCATTTTGATGGATATGCAAATGCCGGTCATGAATGGTATCGAGACAACCCGGCATATACGTGCCATTCACGCACTGGCTACCCTGCCTATTATTGCGATGACGGCCAGCGCACGCATCGAGGACCAGCAGTCCTGTTTATTGGCTGGAATGGATGACTTTATCAGCAAACCCATCATGCTGGATAAACTCTATGCCACCCTGGCGAAGTGGCTGCCACGCCGGTACACAAACAAGCAAGCGATCGAAGCTGTCGCAACGCATCGTGAAGTTGAGACGGCCGCTATCGATCTGGGCGAGCTCTCAAATCTGCTGGAAAATGATCAGGGTTTGGTACGCAAGCATGCGATTCGTTTTCTGCAAACGGCTGAAGAGAGCATCTCAAATTTGGAGGCGGCACTGGCGCTTGGTAATTTTCAGGAAGTGAGCGCCCTGGGACATCGCACCTATTCTTCCGCCCGCATGGTCGGTGCAAGGCAATTTTCAGATTTGTGTCTGGCTCTGGAAAACCTCAAGCCTGATGAAAATATATGCCGGGCAGAAGCGCTGATCACGGGACTTAAAGTATCGTTGTTACAGATCAGAACCGACATGGAAAGGATCATCGCATGATTTCGTCAGCTATCTCACTGCCTTTGCGACCCTCGCAAAGCGTCATGATTCTGGACGACGATACGTTTTTGCTAGACCTGATGAGCGATATGCTGATTGGTCAGGGCGTAAGTGATATACGCGCACTCTCGGATGGTCATTTGGCATTGGCAACGTTACAGGAACGCAGTCCGGACATTTTACTGTGTGATCTCAATATGCCGGATATCGACGGTATAGAGTTTATACGCCAGTTGGCCAAGCAGGGTTATGCAGGCGAAATTATCGTCATGTCGAGCGCGAATATGGTTGTATTGCGTGCAGCCGAAAGCCTTGCGGTAGCCCATGGCCTTAAATTTATCAGTGTACTGCCCAAGCCCTTCGACACGCGATCACTCGTCGCCGCGCTTTCACGAAGCGAACGATATAACCCTGCACATGTCGCTCATGAAAATCCGATTGAACCATTGAAGACGGAAGAATTGCGAGCAGGTTTAAATTCGGGATGCATCACACTGGAGTATCAGCCCAAGGTGGCCACCCGGGGCAGAAAGGTGCTGGATGTTGAATGCCTGGCGCGTTGGCGCCATCCTGAACGCGGTGTCCTGCCTCCTTCAGCATTTATTAATTTGGCAGAAGAACAAAGCCTGATCGACGAGTTGACCTTAGTGGTATTACGCCAGGCCGCCGTTCAGCTGAACAAGTGGAATCAGTCCGATTGCAATATCAGGTTGGCCGTTAACGTCTCAATGGATAGCCTGAAAAAATTGGATTTGCCAGAAATATTTGAGGCAATCGTGCGGGCAGAAGGGGTGCAGCCGGACCAATTTGTTCTCGAAATTACCGAGAGCAAACTCATGAGCAACCTTACCATGACTTTGGATATATTGACACGCTTGAGGATCAAGGGGTTTGATCTGGCAATCGACGATTTTGGAACAGGATATTCAACGCTTGATAATTTAAGGCAACTGCCGTTTTCCGAGCTCAAGCTGGATCGTTCTTTTATTTCAGGAGTGGTTTATGACAAAACCATGCGCGCCATTCTTGAGTCCAGCGTGCGTCTGGGAAAGGCACTGAACCTGAATCTGGTAGCAGAAGGGGTGGAGACGCGCGAAGAGTGGGATTTAATTTGTGCCATGGGTTGCAATGAGGTACAGGGGTTTTTTATTTCCCCACCGATGGTGGCAGAACATCTGCAGGCCTGGATTGAAAGATGGGAAAAAGGCGAGGTTGATCATGCCGATATACCTTGCATTAATGCAATAACAACACCGGGGAACTCAAAAGTATTGCTGGTGGACCGAGACGATCACTTGCGTGCAGATGCAGCAAGGTATTTGGGGCAACATTTTCAAATATTGACGGCAGAATCGGGCGAAGCTGCCCTGAAGATAGCCCGATCTGAACGTCCCGATATGATTTTGCTTGAAATAAATTTGCAGGGCATGGATGGATTCGAAACTTGCCACTATTTAAAGGAAGATGAACGCACAGCGGCAATCCCGGTTATTTTTATTTCAGCCTATGACATGCTGGAAGAGAAATTAAAAGGATACGAAGCGGGTGGTTTGGATTTTCTGATCAAGCCGATTGACCCGCCCGAAGTCAAAGCCAAGATTGAACATGTTATCGATCTCAAATCGGGACAACGCCAACTGTTGGAATTGGTGACGAATGCCAATACCACTGCCATGGTCGCCATGACCAATATGGGTGAACTGGGCACGCTGCTTAACGCTTTCCGCACATTTAATGCCTGTACCGATTATGGCTCGTTGGCCGATGCCATGTTGCTTAGTTTGCAACAGTTTGGACTGAGTGGAGTGGTGCAAATCCGGACTTCAAACGCTGTGCTTACTCGAAATGAATTGGGTATTGCTACCCCACTGGAAGTAGCGGTGATAGAGCATATGGCAAATATGGATCGAATTTTTCAATTCAAATCCAAAATGTCGTATACCTACGACAGCGTTTCTTTGATGGTGAACAACGCACCCGTTGAAGACGCTGACCGGTGCGGGAGATTGCGTGATCATCTGGCTATGCTGGTGGAATCTGCCGAAATGCGTGCTCGCAGTATTATCAACAGCAATGAATTACTCAGACGAGAAAATATCACGAGGGCTATTGACCGTGTCACCGGCACCCTTATGGAAGTTGACCAGTTGCAACGTGATAGCAAGATGGCCATGTATCTTGCCACGACCGGCATGAAAGACCGAATGGAGCAGGAGGTGTGGTCGCTGGGACTGACGGATGACCAGGATACTTCTCTGGCTATCATCATCAGCAGGAGCATCGAAAATATACTGGATATTCAATCGTGCGACACGGATATTCAAAACAAGCTGACGACTATCGTGACCGAGTTAAATAATTTGCAGGCGGGGTAAATTAATAATGATCACATTCAACTCAATCAAATTACGCCTGGTAACTGTTACAACATCCGAAGCAATCGGAGCAGGAGGTGGATGCTATGCAAAATGAAGAGATAGAACTGACCTCAATCAACTCAGGTATTTTAAATTTGAGTTTAACGGTTGTTTTAGGACTCATTATCGGGAGTATGTCCTGGTTAGTGATGCCCAGGGTGCTGGAATATTTCAAGAGTACTGATATTCGGCTGTTAACCTCAGCCGGCATGACGGTAGCGGCGATGTCGATGATTGTCGTGTACCGGTATTTTTATAAGTATGCAGAGCGTTCTATTTTTAAAGAACAGATTGAAATGAATAACGCCTGGTTTGAAATGATCAGGGTTCAGGCAAACAATTTAAAATTTATGTCGAAGGACCATGATGCGGTTCCAAAATTTGTGCAAATTTTGCGCGATCACCTTCAGCATACGAATTCGCACATAGAAGTGGCGGCCATTGGAATTATCAAGGCGTTGGTCAAGGTAAGCGATCAAAGCAAGTGCTTGATCGATACCTTGATGAAACAGGAACACCGTGCCTCGGAGATTTCTCTATTGCACTCAACACGTATTCAACGTATCGAGGTGATCGTTAAAAATCTAGGGGATTACCGGGTGCAAATTTCGGATAACGGTGTGCGTATCAAACAGGTGCTGGACCGGGTGAATGGATTATCGGAATTAACCAAAATAATTCGCAATCTATCCGCGCAAACCAATTTGCTTGCATTAAATGCGGCCATCGAAGCTGCCAGGGCAGGTGAGGCGGGTTTCGGATTTGCAGTTGTGGCTGACGAGGTGCGTAAACTTTCAGTAAAAACGGATGCTGCAATTAGTCAGATAGACGGTGCCATAAGGGAGGTTGCGGGGGATGTTTATGAAAGTCTGTCAGCTATTGCAGACCAGGCAAAAACAAAGAATGACGAGGTTCAAATCAAGGCTATTTCCGACACGCTTGCCGAAATGAATCAAGCGTTTGAAGAGGTGAGTGGTTTTCTTTCAAGCGCAACAGTCTCGTCCCATCATGCGATGGAGAAAGTCCATGGGGACATTTTTAGCGTCATGGAACACGCCCAGTTTCAGGATGCGACCAAACAGGAACTTGAACAGGTCGGCCAGTCGCTCGACATTTTGGGCGATCATTTTGCCTTGTTAGCAAATGCAACCGCCACTGCGCATTTGTCCGAATCGGCTGCATCGCTGGACGATAAATGTGAGTCGATCAAAAAAAGATATGTGATTCATCAGCAAGATAAGGTTAGCTCGGTACCGCAGAAAAATACAAAAAAAACGGTGACCTCTGGTGTTGAGTTGTTTTAAGCGCGTTATAGGACATATGAAGCAGGTTACAAAGATTGAAAAATAATTTTTGTGGAAATATTTGGAGGTGAATCATGCGAAACAATTTACCTGTAAGCGATCGTGAATTTGTTTTTCCTTATGGCAAGACCATTGTTTCCTATGCCAATTTGCAAGGAAAAATCACCAAGGTAAATGAGGGATTTATCGAATTATCTGGCTATTCAATGCGCGAGCTACTTGGTCAGCCGCATAATATTTTACGGCATCCGGATATGCCGCCCGAGGTTTTCAGTGAAATGTGGCACGGATTAAAAAAGGGGCATGCATGGAGTGGGCTGATCAAGAACAGACGAAAAAACGGGGATTTTTATTGGGTTCGCGCCAATATTTCCCCGCTGGTTGATGGCACCGGTTATGTTTCAGTGCGCGTGGAAGCGTCTCGAGAAGATATTGCTGCGGCAGAGGCGTTATATGCTCGTATACGAAAAAATGCCTGTGTGCTCCCGATTGATGGCTTGACCCCTTTCGAAGTCAAAATATAAACCCTTATCATGTTCACGCCCCACACAATGAGATACATGGAAGCCACAAATGATACGGCCATGAATGAAGAACGAAACCAGATGGCGCTGGATGCGGGGGGTGTCTGCATTTGGGACTGGGATTTGCTGAATGACACATTTTATCGCTCGCCTAAATATTGTCTGCTGGCAGGCTGTTTTCCCGGAGAGGGTACCTCGAATTTTAGTTTGTTCAAAGCTACGATTCATCCAGAAGATATTGGCCTGTGTATGTCCCACATTGAGGCACATACACAGGGTAAAACCTCAGTCGCTGAATTTGAGTATCGTTTGGCAAATCAGTCAAACGGCATAAAGTGGGTTCGAATGAGAGGCCGTATAGTCGGCCATAACGGTGCTGGCCAACCCATCCGTATGGTCGGGACCCTGGTCGATGTTACCCATTGCAAGCTTGCCGAAGCAGATAATAAATTACGTACTTCACTGCTTAATGCTGCAGGACAGGCAGTGATCTCGACTGACCTGGAAGGAAGCATTACCTATTTAAATCGTGCCGCTGAATTACTTTATGGCTGGCCAGTGGTAGAGGCAACGGGACGCAATATCCTCGAAGTAATGCCATTCCTGATGCGTGATGGCTTCCATGGAAATAACAAAGATTCTTTATCTCGGGGGCGGGATTGGGCAGGCGAGCTCACGGTGAGACACCGCAATGGGGAGCGTTTCATGGCTGAAGTTCACCAATCTCCCCTGTATGATCAACATGGAAAATTGACTGGAATTGTACATGTTTCCTCAGACCTTACCGAGAGAAGACGGATTGATCAGCAGTACCAACTCGTAATAGATGCAGCACCCAATGCGATGATTATGGCGAATGAACAAGGTGTGATCAAACTCGCCAATGTCGAATCCACGATATTGTTCGGTTATACAACAGAAGAATTAGTAGGCCAGTCTATTGATATGCTGCTGCCTGTTGAAGCCCGTCATTCACATCCGGAAAAATTGAAAAATTATATTTCAGATGCGCCGGTACAACGTAAATTGGGCAATGGGAGAGAGCTGTTTGGGATACACAGAAATGGGAGAAAAATTCCGATTGAAATTGGTCTGAGTCCATTGAAAATGGGAAATGAGTTTTTTGCGATTGCTACCATCATTGATGTAACCGAGCGTAAACGCCGGGAAGCAGAAGCGGCCAGAATGCAGGAGCAAATGCTTCAGGCTTCGAAGATGGAATCAATCGGACATTTGACTGCGGGTGTGGCGCACGATTTTAATAATATATTGGCCGCGATCATGGGGTTTACCGAACTTGCTCGCCATATGCTGGTAACCGGTAAACACACCGAAATAGACAGATATTTGAATGAGATATTAAAAGCGGGAAACCGGGCCAAGGATTTAATTTTGCAGATGCTTGCATTCTGCGGCATGTCATTCCATGACAAAAGCCGAGATGCGCCCGTGATTATTTTGACCGACACAATCAGGGATATTCTGACGATGTTACGGGCTTCGATTCCAAAAACGATAGAACTTAATTTCAATATAGAAGTAGAAAATTTACAAGCACGGATTCATCCTGCGCACTTGCATCAGATTCTGTTTAATTTGTGCCTGAATGCAAGAGATTCCATCAGTAAATATGGGACAATCGATTTGTCGTTGACTTTAAAGCACGCCGACAAGCTAACGTGCTCCTCATGCAAAGCGCCTTTTTCTGCTGATTACGCCTGCATTTCAGTTAGGGATAGTGGTTGCGGTGTAGCAGAAACAATTGTAAAAATTATGTTTGAGCCTTTTGTCACTTCGAAGGAGGTAGGCAAGGGTACGGGTTTGGGCTTATCTGTTGTGCATGGACTTGTACACTCTCAGGGTGGGCATATTCATGTGGATACCTCTACAACAGGCGGTTCTGTCTTTAATATTATGTTGCCACTCGTTACACTGGAAACAAGCCATGAAAGTTAGCTTGGCATCCTTCTGTATTTAACGGGGACTTCTGGAATAGTATGTTAATTGGTTGGAGATTGATTCAGGGTCTGGCGTGTTAATGCACAGCTGCTAGGTTAACCCCTCGTATTGGCACAGATTCATTATTATTAATAAT
>Ga0315270_10000162_pt1 | contig 38391 bp, 33 predicted proteins | sample C1_bottom_MG_FD_204932 | JGI IMG/M metagenome (GOLD analysis project Ga0315270, IMG submission 204932) | Sediment microbial communities from Yellowstone Lake, YNP, Wyoming, USA - C1_bottom | ecosystem: Environmental > Aquatic > Freshwater > Lake > Sediment | place: USA: Wyoming | collected... | reverse complement strand
CCAGGGGCTGGTAGGGGTCCGTGGCCGAAGCCATAAAGACTCGCTCGCCGTGGAGCCGGTGCCGCTGGGACCAGAGCAGTTCCGGCGCATTGAGCTTGGGTGCCACCCAGCCGCCCCAATCCTCGGGCTTGTGGAGGGCGTTGGGATACTCGCGGACGTAGCAGTAGCGGCAGCCATGACCACAGCCGCGGTAGGGGCTGAGGGCGAAGCCGAAACCGTAGCGCTCATCCTTCTGGGGTCGCAGGATGGATCGCGCCTCCTCGGGTTCCACGAGCAGGTCCTGGAAGAGGAATGGTGGATCCGAAGGCAGGGGCAGCGGGGTCATGCCCTAAGTTTTCGCTTTTTGTTCGTCACGTCAAGGGGTGGTTGTCGGTTTGGCGATCACGTTGATGCGGCCATTGGTCTCGAGGATGGCCACCCGGACATCGGCCACGTCCGAAACGCCCGCCTGCCGCACCGCCGCCATCAGCTCATGCCGGGTGATCCGTTCGGAGGCCAGCATGGCCTCGTCCAGCACCCCGTGGTGGACCAGGATCTGGGGGCGGCCCTCCAGCAGCGTCTCCGCCCGCTTGCTGCGCCAGGTGAGCCAGGACATGAGGCCGTTCACGGCCAGCAGGGTGGCCACGAGGATGAAGCCCGCCATGACGGTGTTATCACCTGCGTTCATGCTGTTCTGCACCGCGTTGCTCAATACCAGCAGCAGCACCAGGTCGAAGGGCGCCAACTGCCCCACCTGCCGCTTCCCCGTCATGCGCAGCGTGATGAGCAGGAACCCGTAGACCAGCAGCGCCCGCAGCACGAACTCCCACCAGGGCTGGGCGAGCTTCCACATGGAACCTCCCACTGGCAGGGCCCCCTCGATCAGTGCGACGACGGGCATGGCTCCTCCGAAACAGGAGGGCGGCGCCTGACTGCGGCACCGCCCCCACTGAGGACTGAAGACTTGAGGACTACCTTCCTACTGGAGCTCGACCGTGAACGCGGCCGTTCCCAGTTCCGCACCGTCCGCGGCCAGGACCTTCACGGTCCAGTCGCCAGCGTCGCCGGCCCGGAAAGTGCGATAGGCGTTGGTGCGGTAGGGGGAGCGGGGCACCTTCAGTTCCACCTTGGAAGTGCGGTCGCCCTTGCTGAACACCACCGTGATGGTGCTGTCGGCGGCGCCTGCGACCTTGGTCCAGGCATAGATCTTCGTGCCAGCGGCCACCTTGAACGAGGCGGACTCGCCCTGGAGTTCCATCTTCTCGACGCCCGTGCCGACCTTGACCTCGGCGCTGCCCTTGGTTTCAGCCTTGGCTTCGGCCTTCGCCGGGGCCTTGGTTTCAGCCTTGGGTGCCGGTGCCTGGGCAATGAGCGCTGCGGCAGCGAGGAAGGGGAGGAAGAGACTGATGCGCATGTGAAGCTCCTGAAAAGGTGGCCCCATTCTGCGCCTGCCGACCTCAGGTGTCACCAGGATTAGAAGCTGATCACCAATGAAGTGGTGAACACGGTGTCGGTCTTCTTCAGCTGGAAGGGCACCTGGCCGAGGAGCACCGGTGGCGTGGAGACGGGCGTCTGCACCACGTCCACCCCCACGGAAGCGGGCTTGTTCTTGTAGGTCACGTCGTAACCGACCTTCAGGGCCAACATCGAGGACAGGTTCGTGGTGAAGCCATTCCGCCATACCGCCAGGTAGTTCTGGGTGTCCTTGAAGCTGTCGGAGACGTTCAGTTCTGATGCGAATGCTGAGGTGGCGAAGAGCTTCTTTTCGAATTTGGCGCTGAGTCGGAAGGTGGCGAACCCGTCATCCGTGCCCGCGGGCCGGAACACCAGAGCTTCCTTGGTATAGCCCATGCCGGCGTCCGAAAAGAACTTGGTGCGGTCCTCCTTGACCCACCAGTACCCGAGACCCGCCAGCCCTGTGTAGCGCGCATCCAATCCCGCGGGGATGTTGCGCTCCCATCCGGCGGAACCAAACCACAAGAGGCGCTCAGTGATGTTGTGGTCGTAGCGGAGGTTCGCGTAATAGGTTTCAGTGCTGGTCTGGGTGGTGCGCGTCTCCTGGACCGTGGCCGTGTCTAGGCTCGACCCCAGGGCGCTGCGGTTGATGGTGGTGGTGGCCACACGCACCCCACCCGCGTTGAAGGCGAAGGTCGCATCGGCCCAGGCGTATTTGAATTCATTGGTGAAGCCCAGGCTCTGGCTGGAGGCGTTCCCGCCCACGGCCACGTAGCTCAGAGCCGCCTTGTCCGACCATGGCCTCTTGGGAGCCGGTAGTTCCTGGGCGGCAAGTGGCAATAAAATCAATGGCATGACCATCATGAAAATCTTTGTATCCATGGCCGGCTCCTGGAAATTCCCGGCCATGCTAGCAGTCTCAGAGCGAAAGCAGGCTCAGGAAATCCAGACCTCTAGCCCCTCCAGGATGTCGCGCACACCGGGCCCGAAGCGGGCGTTGCTCAGCCAGTCCACGCCTGCGGGCAGGCCTTCCAGGGCAGTCTTCACGCGGGCGCGGTGCCCGAGCTCCGGTCGGGGGATGGCGCGTTCAGCTCGCTCGTGCCGCACGGCAGCGGGGTCACTGAGGGCGGGGACCCAATGCTTCAGGCGGGCGTAGACACCCTCCCAGGCTTCCAGGTCCGCGGGCTTGCCGAAGGCGCCACCGATGAAGCTGCGGAGCTGCATCATCCCTTCCGGCGCGCTTTGCGGATCCATCCAGGACGGCACCAGGGATCCGAGATAGCCCTGTCCTTCGGGCGGGTGGATGAGGAAGCCGAAACTATCCTTCAGGGCCGGTAGCGGCGTATGGCGGCTGTGCCAGAGATCCACGGAGGTGTAAGGAATGGCGGCCATGGCTTCGGCACTTTTCGGGGCCACTGGGCCGAGGAGGGCTGCCGCCTCGTAGGCCGGCAGCGCCAGCACCACGCGGTCGGCTTCGCGGACCTCGCCGCCGCCGCTCACGCGCCAGCGACCGTCGGGCAGCGCTTCCAGGCGCTCGGCGCGAAGCCCGGTACGCACGGCGGGCAACTTCGCGGCCAGCCGGATGGGCAGTTGGCCCATGCCGCCGACGGGCACCACCATGTGACTCACGCCGCCCTTGCGGATGCCGTTCACCAGGCTGCCGGTGGCTTCCCACTGGCGCAGCTTGGGGAAAGCATCCACGGAGAGGATCTCCGCCGGCGCCGCCAGGACGCCCGCGATCATGGAGGGCAGCAGCTCCGTGGCCACGCCCTTGCCCAGGCGCCGCGTCACGAAGGCCGACAGCCCCTCTTCCGGCTCCGCGGGGCGGACGGGCTGGAAGGGTTCCAGCATCATCCGCAGCTTGGCGCCCAGGGGCATCAGGGACGAGAACATCAACGCCGGGGGCGAGGCCGGCACGGGGATGAGGCGGCCGCCCTTCCCCACCCAGCGGGCGCCGGTGCCCGGCGACTTGTAGGGCAGCTCGATGGCACTGAAGAGGCGGTCCACCGCCGTGCCCTTCTGCCAGAGCACGCCCTGGGGCCCGGTCTCGAAGTGGCCGCCGTCCCAGGGGAGCGTTTTCATCCAGCCGCCCACAGAGGCGCCGGCCTCCCACACTTCGACGGTTTCGCCGCGCCGCTGAAGGTGCCAGGCGGCCGCCAGGCCCGTCACGCCACCGCCGAGGATCAGGGTGCTCATGGGAGGATCTCCAATACGCGCCGCGTCAGGCAGCGGATGTAGGCGGGGTCGGTGCCGGGCGCGGCCACGCGGCGGTAGGTGCGGATGCCCGCCTTGTCGGCCACATGCCGGTACTCGATGTCCAGCTCGTGTAGGGTCTCGATGTGCTCGCTCACGAAGCTCATGGGCACGACGATCACATCCTTGCCGTCCATGGATTCCAGCACCGCCTTCAGCGGTGGCTCCAGCCAGCGCACAGGGCCCGTGCGGCTCTGGTAGGCCTGGAGGTACCCACCCGGAATGGGGCCGAGGCGGGCGATCAGCGCCTCGCGCGTGGCGTGGATCTCCTTTTCGTAGGGATCCCCGGCCGCGATCTGGCGCACGGGCAGGCTGTGGGCGCTGAAGATCACCGTGGCGCCGGGGAGTTCCTTCAACGCGGCGCGGAGGGGCGCCTCCAGGGCGTCCAGGTAATCGGGGTCCGTGGCGTAGTGATCCACGCCCGGCAGGATCTCCATGCCGGCCTTGGCGGCCTCGATGGCCAGCTCCCGCAGGCTAGAGCCTGTGGTGGCCCGGCAGTCGTGGGGGTAGAGCGTGACGGGCACCAGCTTGCGGATGCCATCGCGCTTCAGGGCCTTGAGCAGGCCCTCGGCCCGGGGCGCGGCGTAGCGGAAGCAGAGTTTCACGGGCTCGTTGCGCCCGGCGGCACGCAGAGCCGACCGCAGCGCCGCAGCCTGGAACGCGCTTTCCCGCAGCAGCGGCGAACCGCCGCCGATTTGCGCGTAGCGGTCCTTCGCACCGGGAGCCCGGAGGCGGGCGATAAGCCTGGCGAAGGGCCCCTGGAGCCAGGCCGGACCCGGCAGGCGGATGAGATCCCGGTCGCCGAACAGGGCCGCCAGAAAGGGTTCCACCTGGTCCAGGTTCACCGGACCGCCCAGGTTCAGGAGCAGGATCGCCGTATCTCGCATCGCCTTCCACCTTACGCGAGACTTGGCGGAACTTTCGTCACGGAAACCCGAACACGGCATGACGAAGGATCGGCCTGCATCCCATAGACTGTCCTGACACCGGAGTCTGCCATGCCCCTGTCCGCCTTCGCCACCCTGCCCGATGACGCCCGGCTGTGGCTGGTGGCCTTCAGTCAACCCGTGGACACGGCCCTCCTCGCGCCCGAGATGGATGCCCTCTTGGGCCGGTGGCGCCACAAGGGCGTGGAGTATCACGGGACCTGGACCCTCCTGGAGGACAGGATCTTGGCCATCGCGGAACCCACCTTGGCCATCAATCCGTCAGGTTGCGCCATCGACGGCATGCTGCGCGGCGTGCGCCAGCTCGCCGAGCGCCTCGGCCTGGGCCTGCAAGACTCTCAGGACGTGATTACCCGCCTGCCCGGGGGGCTGCGGGCCTTCACCCGGACCGACCTGGAAGCCCGCCTTGCCGATGGCACCCTGGGCGCCGGCACTCCAATCATCGACCTGGCCTTGCTCACCCTGGGGGATCTCCGGAGCGGTCGCATGGAGCGCCCCCTCGCCGCCACCTGGATCGGCCGGAAATTCCTTCGGACCGCCCCCCTGGTTTGAAGCAGCGGGGCTTCGCCCCGCAGTACGAAAACGAGGCGGCAAAGCCGCCTCGTTTTCCCATGAATGGAATGAGGTTAGAAAATCGATTCGCCGGGCTTGCGGCGCCAGGCTTCGGAGCGCTTCTGCCCCTCGACCTTGGGCTTGGCATCCTTGGCGGCGGCCAGGGTCTGCAGCAGGGAGCCACCCATCTGCGAGGCCACGCTCTTCGCCAGGGCGGGAGCCGCCGGCTGCAAGGGGGCGCTCACGGGGCCAGAGGCGGAGTCTTCCGACGCAGCGGCCTTGGCCGTGATCTCCTTCAACCGCTTCTGGTACCAAACTTTCCGCTTGGGATCGATGACCCGGGTGCCACCGGCCTTCTCCCCCTTCTTGAGAACCTTGGGCTTGGGCTTCTCGCGGTCTTCACGCAACACGGAATCAGGTTTTGCAGCTTCTTCCAGGATCTTCGCCAGGTTTCCAAGGCCACGCAGGGTCATCATGTGCGGTTGCTACTCCCAATGGGGCCACGGGCCACCGCTCACTAGAATAACGGCAACGCCTTTGCTTACGTAGTGATTTTAGACACGAGGTGCGGTTTTTTGCCGTTGCGGCCCACCCGCACCCTGGGACACTGGCCTCCATGCGGACTTCGACCGCCTCCCTGAAGGCCCGGCTGGACAGCCTCTGCGTCCGCTATGACACCGCCGGGGCCCTGGTCCGGGACCCCCTGTCCGTGCCGCTGGCCTACATCGCCCCCGTGGACCGCGAGGTGGCTGCCTTCGTGGCGGCCCATCTCGCCTACGGTCGGGTGGACCCCATGATCCGGGCCGTGCGGGGCGCCCTGGCGCCCCTGGGGGCCCATCCCGCGGTCTGGCTCCGCGAGCACACCGTGGCCGAGGCCCGCCTGGAGCTGACCCGGACCCTGGAAGGTTGGGTCTGGCGGTTCCACACGGCCGCCGACCTGGTGGCGTGGCTGCTGGCCTGGAAGCGGCTGGATGGCGAAAGCGGAAGCGGGCTCGAACCCCACCTGCATCCCGGGCCCGGCGGGCACGCCGATGCCGCGCTCTCCCGGCTGGTCCAGCGGCTCCGGATGGAATTACCGGCCACGTACGGATCCCGCTTCTCCCTGCCGGACCCCCACGAAGGCGCCGCCTGCAAGCGGTGGCGCATGTTCCTGCGCTGGATGGCGCGCCCCGGCTGGCCCGATCTGGGCCTCTGGACCAGCTACCCGACGGATCGGCTGATCATCCCCCTCGATACCCACGTGGCCCGGGTGTCACGCTTCATCGGCCTCAGCCGCCGCGCCACGCCCGACGGGAAGATGGCCATCGAGATCACCGAAGCCCTGCGCCGCCTGGACCCCGTCGACCCCCTCCGCTACGACTTCGCCCTCAGTCATCTGGGCATCCTCGGCGACTGCCCTGGCGTGCGGAAACGCAGCACCTGCGCGGAGTGTCCGTTGTACACGGTGTGCCGGGCCGGCGTATCGGATGGTCGGGGTGTCCGATAATCAGATGATCAGGACGCAGCACGGACGCTCGTTACCACTTTGACTGCCTGATCGTCGGATTGTCGGAGCATCAGATTGTCGGAACGCAGCACGGACGCTCGTTCCCACTCCGATTATCCGACTATCCGGCCATCCGATCGTCGCGCCAAAGAAGCAAAAGGGCCGGGCTGACCATGTGCGCGACCTGAGTGGGTCGCTCCGCAGAGCCCGGGGGGCTCTGCGGAGCGGGGACCCACTGGGAGCGTATGCCAGTGCCGATTCGCAAAGCCAAGCCGAAGGCGCAGGCTGCGCGATGGTCAGCCTGGCCCCGAAAGGGGCCGGGCTGACCACGGCACTCGGGGGAGCGACTTAGGGCTGCTTCTTCCGATCTGACCCGGTTCGTCGCACCCCGATGCATGGGGCCCGGCTTGGGTCCAGGGTAGTCCGGAAGGGGTATGTTGCGCCAGCGGAAGGGGCCTTCGCGGAGGCGCGCTGGCCCTCAAATGGACGATTTTTATGGACTTTTTTAATTGCTGGAAAAATACGGTGCTGGGCCCTTGACACCCCTACATGTTGGGGCCATCCTTTTCTCCCGGCACAACCCCTAGAGGTTTCCCACAAAGTCCCCGTCTGTCTAGGGAGAGCTTCGTGTGCCTTGCTGGACGCGCTTTGATTGTCCAAACGCCTTTCTCCACCCCCCCTCCCCAGGATACCTACCCATGAAGATCGCCCGCCACTTCACGAAGGCAGGTCACGACCCCCTGGAAGGATTCCGCTTCGTCCCCAGGGCCAGCCGGATTTCCAAGCTCGACGGCACCGTGGTCTTCGAGGCCAAGGATGTGATGGTTCCGGAAACCTGGTCCCAGGTGGCCGTGGACATCCTGGCCCAGAAGTACTTCCGCCGGAAGGGCATCGACGCCCAGAACGGCGGGGAGAAGGATGCGCGCCAGGTCTTCCACCGTTTGGCGGGCTGCTGGCGCCATTGGGGCGAGACCCACGGCTACTTCCATTCGGCGGACGACGCCCAGGCCTTCTACGACGAGCTGACCTTCATGCTCGCCGACCAGATGTGCGCGCCCAACTCGCCTCAGTGGTTCAACACGGGCCTGCACTTCGCCTACGGCATCTCCGGGCCGGCCCAGGGCCACAGCTACGTGGACCCGACCACCGGCGAGATGATGAAGTCCACGTCCGCCTACGAACGCCCGCAGCCCCACGCCTGCTTCATCCAGAGCGTGGCCGACGACCTCGTGAACGAGGGCGGCATCATGGACCTGTGGACCCGCGAGGCCCGTATCTTCAAGTACGGCTCCGGCACGGGCACCAACTTCTCCAAGGTGCGCGGCTCGGAGGAACCCCTCTCCGGCGGCGGACGCAGCTCGGGCCTCATGAGCTTCCTGGCCGTGGGCGACCGGGCCGCGGGCGCCATCAAGAGCGGTGGCACCACCCGCCGCGCCGCCAAGATGGTCTGCCTCGACCTCGACCATCCCGATATCGAAGCCTTCATCGACTGGAAGGTGACGGAAGAACGCAAGGTGGCCATGATGGCCGCGGGCAGCGCCATGCTGCGCCGCCACTGGGAGGCCATCTGCCAGTCCGTGGAGGGTTCCACCACCAAGGACGCCGATCCCAAGACCAACGAGGCCCTGCGCAAGGCCCTGGCCCGCGCCAAGCGCGAAGGCGTGCCCGCGGCCTTCCTCACCCAGTGCCTGGGCCGCCTGGCCGAGGGCGATTTCGCCCGGGATCTCGCGGGCTATGACACCTCCTGGGATGGCGAGGCCTACCTCACCGTGGGCGGCATGAACTCCAACAACTCCGTGCGCGTGCCGGATGCCTTCATGCGCTCCCTGGAGATGGATGGCGACTGGGAGTTGAAGCGCCGCATCGACGGCAAGACCAGCAAGAAGCTCCGCGCCAAGGATCTCTGGGAGAAGGTGAACCGCGCCGCCTGGTCCTGCGCCGACCCCGGCATCCAGTTCAACACCACCATCAACGACTGGCACACCTGCCCCGAGGACGGCCCCATCAACGCGAGCAATCCCTGCTCCGAGTACATGTTCCTGGATGACACCGCCTGCAACCTGGCGTCCCTGAACCTGTGCACCTTCCTCACCGGCGACGGCGGCTTCGACCTGGCGGGCTACCGCCACGCCATCCGCCTCTGGACCGTGGTGCTCGAGATCAGCGTGCTCATGGCGCAGTTCCCCAGCGAAGCCATCGCGCAGCGCAGCTACGATTTCCGCACCCTGGGTCTGGGCTACGCCAACCTGGGCGCCATGCTCATGCGCATGGGCATCCCCTACGACAGCCCCGAGGGCACGCAGTGGTGCGCCACCCTCACGGCCATCCTCACAGGCGACGCCTATGCCGCCAGTGCCGAGATGGCCCACGAGCTGGGCCCCTTTCCGAGCTACGCGAAGAACGCCCCCCACATGCTGCGCGTGGTCCGCAACCACCGCCGCGCCGCCTACAACGCTCCGCCATCGGAGTACGAGCAGCTCTCCATCCGGCCCCAGGGCCTCACCGGCACCGGCGTGCCCAAGCGCCTCGTCGAGGCCGCCCGCGAAAGCTGGGACACGGCCCTCTCCTACGGCGAGCAGTGGGGCTTCCGCAACGCCCAGGTGACGGTGCTGGCCCCCACGGGCACCATCGGCCTGCTCATGGACTGCGACACCACCGGCGTCGAACCGGACTTCGCCCTGGTGAAGTTCAAGAAACTGGCGGGCGGCGGCTACTTCAAGCTGGTGAACAGCGCCATCCCCGAGGCCCTGGCCCGGCTGGGCTACGCGCCCTCCCAGATCCAGGAGATCGAGCGTCACGTGGTGGGCTGGCTCCAGATCACCGACGAAACCCCCGGCATCACCCGTACCATGCTGAAGGGCGCGGGCTGGGCCGAGGAGGAGATCGCCGCCGTGGAGCAGAAGCTCCCCACGGCCTTCGATCCCGCCTACGCCATCGATGTGGAGCGCCTGAAGGGCAGCTTCAGCCCCGAGCAGGTGGAGACCTTCCTGCTGGCCCTGAGCGGCACCATGACCGTGGAAGGCGCGCCCCACCTCAAGGATGAGCACCTGCCCATCTTCGACTGCGCCAACCGCTGCGGCCGCACGGGCCGGCGCTACATCGCGCCCCAGGGCCACCTGAAGATGATGGGCGCGGCCCAGCCCTTCCTCAGCGGCGCCATCAGCAAGACCATCAACCTGCCCGCGGAAGCCACCGTGAATGAGATCGGCGGCATCTACGAGGCCAGCTGGCAGCTCATGCTCAAGGCCGTGGCGCTCTACCGCGACGGCTCCAAGATGAGCCAGGCCATGGCCACCAGCCTGGATCTGCTGGACGGCGTGGACACGCTGCTGGACGAGCAGGCCACCGCCACGGAGAAGACCCCCGTGCTCGCCCAGGCCCTGGCCAACCAGCTGGTGCGCACCTACCGCCGGCGCCTGCCCAACCGCCGCGGCGGCTACACCCAGGCCGCCACCATCGGCGGCACCAAGCTCTACCTCCGCACGGGCGAATACGAGGACGGCAGCCTCGGCGAGATCTTCCTCGACATCCACAAGGAGGGCGCCGCCTTCCGCGCCGTGCTCAACTGCTTCGCCATCGCCGTGAGCATGGGCCTGCAGCACGGCGTGCCCCTGGAAGAGTTCTGCGACGCCTTCCTCTTCACCCGCTTCGAGCCCAACGGCATGGTGGCCGGCAGCGACACCATCAAGCTGAGCACCAGCCTCATCGACTTCGTGTTCCGCGAGCTGGCCATCAGCTACCTGGGCCGCTACGACCTGGCCCACGTGGAACCCGAGCAGCTCATCAACGCCGCCACGGGCCTGCGTCCCAACAGCCAGGCCCCCGGCGCGAACCTGCCGAGCCTGCCCACGGGCACGCCCCTGCCCTTCCCCGAGACCGCCGCGGGCGCCTCCGCGCCCTCGTCCGCGCAGGCCACGCCCCAGCTCGTGGCCGTCAGCGCCCGGCCCGCCGCCTCCCTGTCCGGCGCCACCGTCAGCGCCGCCCAGGCCGCCCGCGAAAAGGGCTACACCGGCGATCCCTGCCCCGAATGCGGCCACCTCACCCTCGTCCGCAACGGCGCCTGCATGAAGTGCCAGACGTGCGGGGCTACGACGGGGTGCAGCTAATCGAACATTAGGCTTCTTGGAATCTCCTCATGCTTTACAAATATCTGAATCAGAAACGTCTAGACGTGATCGAGAATCTGAAAATCAGATTTACCCAACCCAAGGCATTGAATGATCCTTTCGAGGCAATGCCTTTGGTCGATATATCTAACGAAATGTCGCCGTTGATCAACACAATAAAACAAGAAGCCGAACAGTTATGGAATCAAACAGACCCAACCGAACAAACATCTGATAATTACCAATTATTGCAAAAGAGTGTTGACAATCTTGTGGCGAATGCTAATCGAATGGCATCTGGAGAAAATTCAAGAATTGGCTCAGCAGTTATGGAGGGACTCAATCAAAAAATTGGAATACTGTCACTTTCAAAAACCATACACAACCTTCTGCTTTGGTCACATTATGCAGATAGTCATCGTGGTTATGCTATTGGTTTTGACCCAGACCATCCTTATTTTCATGCTCTATCAGAACTAGGAACAATAACCCATCCGAACCCCGTTACCTACACGACACAACGAAGTTTTATACGCAAAAATGATCACGACCTTTACACGAAAATGTTTTGCGAGAAGCCCATCGATTGGGCCTATGAAGAGGAATTTCGAATATTTCGGCAATTTTCAGATCTGACAACAAATGCCGGTCTAGACAAAGCCGATTATTTAATCTATTTAGCTGATATTCCGCCAGATGTTATTCGCTCCATATACATTGGGGCTCAGGCTGGGCAGCCATTTAAAGATAGATTGGTAAACACAGTTTCGGGGCATAAGATCAAGGCATCCATTTTTGAAATGAAGTTTTCAGGCTCGGAATACCGGGTCGAACCTTATCGAATAGCATAATTCTTATGCTGATTAGTAGTTCCTTCGCCCGCCTAACCTTCTGCTCAACTCGGATCCCGTCTGCATTGCCTCTCGCTCTCTCTCAGTGTCTCAGGGTCTCGCTTCCTCGGCTTCGTTCAGTGCCTCGGCGCAGGCGGGGTAGATTAGCTTCATTCGTTGGGCATTAACGCTATGAAACCCTTCTCCCAACCGGAATTGGATATTGCTCAATCACTCATTGAACTCATCAAAACAGAGAAACAAAGCACCCAAGCATCTGTTTCGAGCGAATCAAATATTCGGATTGCAGATTTTATTTTTCAATCTTGGTCAAAGCGACTCGGCAGTGCTTCTACAACAATTGCACCACGATCTCTTGAGCTGAGGTCGAGCCCAAGCGTTCAACCGATTATAGATTTTCCTGTTCCGCCCGCATTTCTATCAAACAAATTGTTATCGCTTGATCAAAAGGACTATAGAGCGCCCTATATCTGCGACCTTTTACATCACTATGCTTCTTTTTGTCTTATCTCCCCCAATGAGAAGGACAAACTGTCAGCAGCAGGTTTGGCCGAGTCGATGCCTTCTGATTGGATTCAAGGAGATCGCTTTGTTCGATATGCTCTGATGAAAATAAACATGGGAGAGGCGAACATTCTTCCAAAAGAACAAATGCGCTCGGCTCTTACGAATCCTCATTGCCCATATTACGTTTATCGCCTATGGACACCGTCCGACAAAGTATTTTATATTGGTAAAGGTGATAAATTGCGTGCCCTTTCTCATGAAAAGGAAATCTATTCTCCGAATTTTAGTGCTCATACAAATTGGAAAAAACTTAATAAAATCGCCCAGATACTTCACTCTGGTGGCGCGATCAAGTATGAGATTGAGAGCTGGCATCGCGAGGAGCAGCAGGCTTTGCTTCGAGAGGAGGAGCTGATTTGTACAACAGAAAGAGCGAGCCCTCACATCCTATGCAATTCGAACAACCACCGATGGGCCGGTAAACCTAGTGAATCGCTGTTGGCATTACGGCGCCTCAGCGGGTTGCAACCAAATGAATGATCAATTGAACCGGCCCAACCTCCGCTCAACTCGGACCCCGCCTGCATTGCCTCCCGTAAATGAACGATAAAAAGAAGTAGCCACAAAGAACACAAAGAGCACATAAAAATGAGATCTTATTGCTCATTTATTTGTGTCTTTTGTGCCCTTTGTGGCTATTTTCTTGTTCTCTTGCGGTCGCTTTTCAGGCTGGGAAAGCGGTCCTGCTCACTCTAGTGCTTATCGTGCCCTTTGCGGTGGTCGCCGCCTTCCCGGCCCTCGTGCTTCTCCTGGCCCTTGTGCTTGCCGTTGTCATGGTGGCCCCGGCGGGGCTTCTGCTCGGCGCGGCCACCATCCCGGCGGGGCGCCGGCGCTGGCGCGGGCTTCTTGGAAAGGCCCAGAGGATCAGGGAGATTCAGGGGGTTGGGGATCTGGGCCATCAGTAGGGTGCTGCCGAACATCAACGCTGCCAGGGTGCGGGCCATACGGGTCATGAAGCCTCCGGAGACTTGGAAAGGGGCGGCGGGGCCCGCCGCGCCGAACCTTCATGCTACCGCGTGCTATACGAACAGCACCGCGTGTACCGGCGGCAGGTGCTCGGCCAGGGTGAGCCAGTCGTCGCCGCTGTTCTCGCTGATCCACACGGACCCGGTGGTGGAACCGAAGGCCAGGCGCTCGCCGCTGGCGTCCAGGTCCAGCGCGTGGCGGTAGACCAGATCGTAGGCCCAGGCCTGCGGCAGCCCCTTGTGCAGCGTCTCGAAGGTGCGGCCGCCGTCGCGGGTGCGGTTCACCACCACGCGGCCCTCCACGGGAATGCGGCGCTCGTCCTTGATGGCCGGCACGAACCACGCCGTGTCCGGATCCTTGGGATGCACCACCACGGGGAAACCGAAGACGGAGGGCTTCACATCCTTGATCTCCGTCCAGCTCATGGCGTCGTCCGTGCTGCGGAAGATGCCGTTGTGGTGCTGGAGCCACCAGACGTGCGGCGCGGCGGGGCACTGCACCAGGCGATGGGGATCCTGGGATTCCGGCGCCTCCACCAGCTCCGGCGGCGCGTAGTCGGCGCGCATCCCCTTGGTGTGGGCGGTCCAGGTCTTCCCCCGGTCCTTGGTGTGCCACACGCCGCCGCTGGAGACGGCCACCACCACGCGGTTGCCGTCGCGGGGGTCCACGCAGATGGAATGGATGCCCGGCACATCGGCGCCGCCGCCAGCCCACTTGCGGCGCTCCGGCATGTGCCAGAGGGCTTCCACCAGGTTCCAGGTGGCGCCGAAGTCCTCGCTCCAGAAAAGGCCGCCCGGCAGGGTGCCCGCCCAGAGCAGGCCCGGCTGCGAGGCGAGCCCCGGCGTCAGGCACCAGAAGCGGATGAGGCGCCAGGGGATCTCGCGGCCCAGGAAATCCTTTTCGACATGGCCTTCTGGCGGCGTGGGATAGGCGGGCACGCCGAGCTCCTCCCAGGTGGCGCCGCGATCCCTGGAGCGGTGCAGCTTGGCGCCGAAGTGGCCGTGGTCTAGGGCCGCGTACCAGGCGCCATCGCGGGGATCCTGCATGGTCAGCGAGACGTTGTCCCCCAGGAAGGACACCGAGTCGAGGTCCCAGACGCCCCGCGCCGTGCGGCGGGCGGAGAAGAGTCCCTTGCGGGTGGAAACGAGCAGCTGGTCAGACACGTCAGCCTCCGGAAAGGGCCTGCACGACGAAGATCTCGCTGGTCGCAGGCACGGGGTCGCTCAGCGACTTCCGGTCGGAGATGGGTTCCCCGTCCACGAAGACCGCCATGTGGAAACGCAGGGTGCCGTGCTCGTCCAGCACGTAGCCCCGCAGGTTCGGGTACAGCGCGAAAGCCGCTTCCAGGCTTTCCCGCACGGTCGCGCCCGCCACCGTGCAAGGCGGGCACGCCACGTGGCGCTGCAAATTGCGTGTGAAGGCGACGCGGGGCATGGGGATCCTGGAAGCCCAGCCAATGTCCTCCGGGCGCCTCTCCCTGTCAAGACACCTATGAGTTAATCAAACAGGTCGGGATTGTCCCACCGATCCGGGTGCCCAGGGGCCTTCTTCCTGCCTGCGTCGAGCTTCGCCTGGGCTTCGGCGAACTCTTCGTCCTCCAGCCGCGTGGGATCCGGGAGGGGATGTCCGTCCAGATCGTGCATGAGCGCGGCCCGACGCTCCACGCCGATGATCCGGCTCCACATCTGACGCCGTTCGAGCGGTTCGACCATGGTCCACCTCCGGCTTGAGCCAAGGATAGGTTCCGGGGATCGTCACGCCATTGTTATAAAAAAACGCAGGGGGATCACTCCCCCTGCGTGTCTTCGATGAACGGGTTTCCTACTTGACCAGGCCCAGCTGCTTCACGGCCTCGCGCTCTTCGTCCAGCTCCTTGGCGGTGGCGTCCATCTTGGCGCGACTGAAGGCGTTGATCTCCAGACCCTTCACGATTTCCACCTGGCCGTTCTTCACGGTGACAGGGAAGCCGTAGACCAGACCCTTGGGCACGTTGTAGCTGCCGTCGGACACGAAGGCCATGCTGGTCCAGTCACCCTCGGGGGTGCCCAGCGCCCAGGAGCGCATGTGGGCGATGGCGGCGTTGGCGGCGCTGGCGGCGCTGCTGAGGCCGCGGGCCTCGATGATGGCGGCGCCGCGTTTGGCGACGGTGGGGATGTAGGTGGTCTCGTACCAGGCGTGGTCATTGACCAGGTCGTAGGCGTTCTTGCCCTCGACCTCGGCGTGGTAGAGGTCGGGGAACTGGGTGACACTGTGGTTGCCCCAGATGGTCATCTTCTTGATGGCTGTTACAGGCTTGCCGGTCTTCTCGGCGAGCTGCGAGATGGCGCGGTTGTGGTCCAGGCGCACCATGGCGTGGAACTGGGTGGCCTTGAGCTTGGGGGCGTTGGACAGCGCGATGAAGGCGTTCGTGTTGGCGGGGTTGCCCACCACCAGCACCTTCACATTGCGGCTGGCCACTTCGCTGAGGGCCTCGCCCTGGGGCTTGAAGATGCCGCCGTTGGCATTCAGCAGGTCGCTGCGCTCCATGCCAGCCTTGCGCGGCAGGGCGCCCACCAGCAGCGCGTAGTCCGCATCCTTGAAGGCCACCTTGGGATCATCGGAGGTGACAACGCCCGCCAGCAGCGGAAAGGCGCAGTCCTTCAGCTCCATGACGACGCCGTTCAGGGCCTTCAGGGCCGGCGTGATCTCCAGCAATTGGAGGATCACGGGCTGGTCTTCGCCCAGCATCGCGCCGCTGGCGATGCGGAAGAGCAGGCTGTATCCGATCTGACCGGCTGCGCCGGTGACGGCCACGCGAACGGGGGATTTCATGGAATTCCTCCTGGGAGATGGCCCATTCTATACCGCGCGTCCGCACTGGAAACCAGCAGGTCGGGAATCCGTGACGAAGATCCCCTGTCCCGGCATCCATCTGGAAAGTTCCGCGAAGTCCGGCTGATAGGATTGGCAGCGGATCGATCATGCGCGTCCACCTCCCCCGATTCCTCCAAGCCCTGTTCCTGGCCAGCCTCGCGCTGGGCGGTTCCGCCACGGGCGTTCCCACATCCGGGCGCATGGTCTTCCGGAGCTACGGCCCCTCCGAAGGCCTGGAGCACACCAGCCTCACCACCCTGACCCAGGATGCCGCGGGCTTCCTGTGGGTGGGGACCGAGGGCGGCGCCTACCGCTTCGATGGCACGGGCTTCCGCCTCTGGAGCCTACCCGAAGGCCTGCCCTCCGCCTGGGTCCGCGCCTTCGACCCCGTCGAGGATGGCAGCCTCTGGATCGGCACCCGCTCGGGCCTCTGCCTGTTGCGAGAAGGGCGTGTCCAGAGGCTGGAACCCGGCGATCCCTTGGCCGCGGCCCAAATTCACCAGATCCGCCACGACGCCCGGGGCCAAGTCTGGGTCGCGGCCGAATCCGGCCTGTTCCAGAGTCCCGATGGCGGCCTCCATTTCGCTCCGGCCCAGGACTGGCCGGGCGGCCCTGCCTATTCGCTGGCCCTGGATGGCGAAAACCTCTGGGTGGGCGGGGCTTCGATCCTCCACCGACGCGGGGAAGACGGCGCCTGGCACACCTGGACCACCCGCAAGGGCGTGCCGGCGGAATCCGTAAAAGCCCTGTTGATGACCAAGTCCGGCACCCTCTGGGCTCGGACGCCGGGCCAGCTCCGCGTGCTGGCACCGCGGGCCTCCCGCCTGACCCTGCCTGCCAAGGGTCTTCCGCCCCTGGCCGTGAGCTTCTACGAAGAATCCCTCAACCCCGATGGCGATGGCGGCGTGTTCGTCCCCACGGCGAAGGGCCTGCTCCACTTCATGGACCCGGCCACCTGGTGGCTCCTGGACGAGACCCGGGGCCTACCCTCGGGTTGGGCCAACCAGGCTTTCGTGGATCGCGCCGGGAACCTCTGGCTGGCCAGCCTGGGGCTGCACCGGCTCCAGGGCCGCGGCGCCTGGGAGAACTTCACGCGGCTGGACGGCCTTCCGGCGGACAACATCTGGGGCCTGCTGCGGGACCGCTCTGGGGTGCTCTGGATCGGCACCAGCGGGGGCCTCGCGCGCATGGGGACGAAGGGCCCCACCGCCTTCCCTCCCGCGGCGGGCCTGGTCCTCTACGCCCTGGAGGAGGGGCCGGACGGCTCCATATGGGGGGCCGGCGAGCATCCTTTCCTCATCCGCATCAGCCCGGATCGTTCCCGGGTGACGCGCCTACATCTGCCGCCCTCCAGGGGTTTGGCCGTTCCCCTGGTCCTGGCCTTCGATCACGTCGGCGACCTGTGGGTGGGCACCACCCGCGACGGGTTGTGGCGGTTGTCCCATCCCACGGGACGCGCCGAGTTCCACCGGGCGGAACTCCCCGGGGCCACGGCCATGGAGGCCATCACGGCCCTGCACGAGGACTCCCAGGGCCGCCTCTGGGCCGCCACGGGCCAGGGCCTGGCCCGCCTGGACCCGAACGGCTGGCGCCTCTGGGGCCAGGAGATCGGCCTGCGGCCCGCGCCCCTCGCGGCCCTGACCCCGCTTCCTGACGGCACCGCCTGGGTGGCCTACCGGGAGCCCATGGGCCTCACGCTCGTGGACCTGCGGGGCGATGCACCCAAGGTGGTGCGGCACTGGACCCGCCAGGATGGCCTCGCCAGCGATTCGGTGTACAGCCTCATGGCCGATCCGGCAGGCCGGCTCTGGGTGGGCGGCCCCCGTGGCGTGCAGTGCCTGGACGGCGCCAGCCACCAGCTTTTCCGGCGGGAGGACGGCCTGACCAGCACGGACTGCAATCCCTATTCCACCTGGGTGGACGCGGATGGCAGCGTCTGGTTCGGGTCCACCGCGGGCCTCCTCCACCACCGCCCCGAAGCGGGCGACCGGGCCCCGAGCCTGCCGGAGGCCCTCTTCGTCTCCTTCAGGCTGGGCCCGCGCCAATGGGAGCATCCCTTCACGGGCCCCGTGGACCTGGGCGACGTGCCCTATGCGGATCGCACCCTGGCAGCCCACTTCACCTCCCTGGCCTTCGAACACGAGGGACGGCTCCGCTTCCAGGCCCGTCTGGCAGGCCTCGACGAGGACTGGGTGGAGCTCCCGACCCGGGACCTCCGCTATCCGGCCCTGCCGCCGGGGGCCTACCGACTGGACGTCCGCGCCCTGATCGACGGAGGGGGGTCGGGACCGATGGCCTCCGTCACCTTCCGGGTGCGGCCCCCCTGGTGGCGGCGCTGGTGGGTCTGGCCCATCTGGGGTGGCCTGGTCGCCGGTGCCGGGCTTGCCGCCTTCCGCTGGCGGGTCCGCCTGCTCCGGCGGCGCAACGAGGAGTTGAAGGCCCTGGTCTACCAGCGCACGGAGGCCCTGGAGCTGAGCAACCTCGCCCTCGCGACCATCTCCACCACGGATCCCCTCACCGGCCTGCGGAACCGGCGCTACCTCGAGGAGGAGCTGCCGCCCGTCCTCGCCCTCGTCCTGCGCGCCCAGCGCGACCACCAGGGCATGAACCACTCCAACGAGGCCTGCCTTGTCTTCGCCATGATCGACCTCGACCATTTCAAGCGCGTCAACGACACCTGGAGCCATTCCGCGGGGGACCTGGCCCTGCAGCAGGTGGCGGACATCCTCAAGCGCGAGGCCCGCGAGTCCGACTTCCTCATCCGGTGGGGCGGCGAGGAGATCCTGTTCGTGGGGCACACCACGGACCTGGATGGCGCAGCCTCGGTGGTGGCCCGACTCCACCAGGCCGTGCGGGAACAGCCCTTCGACCTGGGCCTCCCCGACCCGGTCACCATCACCTGCTCCATCGGGTTCTCGCTCTTCCCCTTCCAGCCGGACCATCTGGAGGCAGCCTCCTGGGAGGATCTGGTGCGCGTGGCCGATCGCTGCCTCTACGCCGTCAAGCGGTCCGGCCGCGACGGATGGGTGGGCGTGGCGGGCAGGGCCGGCGGGCTCCCGGGCCTGGCCCAGCGCTTCGACCACGACCCGGCCTTCTGCGATCTCGGCGGAGCGGTGGATCTGCGCAGCAGCCCCCGGGAGGGGGATCTGATCTGGCACTAGGGCGCCGTCCTAGAGCTTCGCGTCCAGGTCCTTCACCACCTGCTCGCCGCCCAGCTGGCGCATCTGGTTCAGGATCCAGGCCTGGCGCCCCCGGACATACTCGCTGGGGGCGTTCGCGCGGAACTTGCGGGGGTTGGGCAGCACCGCGGCCAGCAGCGCGGCTTCGCCCGGCGTCAGGCGCTTCGCGGATTTGCCGAAGTAGGTGTGGGCCGCGGCCTCGGCGCCATAGACGCCATCCCCGAACTCCACGATGTTGAGGTAGACCTCCAGGATCCGCCGCTTCGACCAGCCCACCTCGATCATCAGCGTGAACCAGGCCTCCGCGCCCTTCCGAGTCCAGGAGCGGGTGTTCCAGAGGAAGAGGTTCTTGGCCGTCTGTTGGGACACCGTGGAGGCCCCGCGCTTGCGGCGGCTGTGCTCGTTGTGCTGAACGGCCTTCTCGATGGCCTGCCAGTCGAAGCCGAAATGATCGGAGAAGTTCTGGTCCTCCGCCGCGATGACCGCCGCGCCGAGGCTGGGGGAGATGCCCTCCAGAGGCACCCAGGTGTGGTGGGGGCTATAGGGCTTGTCGCTGGACCAGGATTCCACCCGGCGCTGCACCATGAGCGCCGACACGGGCACCGGCACGAACCGGAACACCAGCACCAGCGCCAGGCTGATCCCCACGAATAGGCCCAGCATCCACCCGAGGGCCATCAGGATCCGTCTTCCCCAGCCGCGCTTCTTCTTCGCCATCCCTCCAGAATGCCAGCCCCAGGGGGTGGGAGACACCTGGGCTTTGTCTCTTCCCGCTCGGAATCGCCTGGGCGATCCCGAGTATGAAAAGAAATCGAGGATCACCTTCGCTATGGCATCCTCCCAGGCGGAGGACGGCATGAGTGAAATCCTGACAGGACCCGAACTGGTGGCGCTGGTGCAGCGGGTGTTCCAGCCCCAGGCTGGCGAGAAGGCCTTGGCCATCCTGGTGGATCTGCCGGACGCCAAAGTTCCGGACGACGCGGACTGGGCCGCCCGCAGGGACATCGCCGCCGCCTGGGCCGCGGAACTGAACGCCCATCGCGCCGACCTGGGCCTGGACACGCACCTGGTGGTCTACCCCAACGTCCACACCAACAACGGCGACCTGCCGGACCGGGCCTGGCTCCATGCGGGCGGCCCCCTGCCCTCCGTGGATTCATTGGATCCCGCGGCTTCCATCAGCTTCGCCGACCTCTACGCCAGCCACCCCATCCTCATCGCGCTGACACAGTTCTCGGCCACGGCGCCCCTCAAGCTGGCCGCGAAGACGCAGCCCATCCGAGCCGCCACCATGCCCGGCTTCCGGGCCGACATGATCCCCGCCCTGCGTCTGGACTACACGGAAGTGAACCGCCGCGTGGAGCTCCTGAAGGACCTGCTGGACCGGGCCGAGGGCGCGGATTTCCGCTTCGACACGCCTTCGGGTGCCTGTGAGCTGCACCTGGATCTGCGCCACCGCACGGGGCATGCCTCGGGCGGCCTGCTGCCCAAACCCGGCGTGGCGGGCAATCTGCCCTCGGGCGAAGCCTATATCGTGCCCTACGAAGGCGAGCTGGCGGGCGATCCCAGCCGCACCGCGGGCATCATGCCCGTACAGTTCGATGACGAAGTGGTGCGCTACCGCATCGCCGGCAACAAGGCCCTCGATGTGATCTCAGAAGGCCCCAAGTCCCGCAAGGAGGCCGCCCTGCTGGCCAAGGAGCCCGCCTATGGCAACATCGCCGAGCTGGGCCTGGGCGTGCTGTCCGCCTTCGGCATCAAGCCCATCGGCGAAATCCTGCTGGACGAGAAACTGGGCCTGCATATCGCCTTCGGCCGCAGCGACCATTTCGGCGGTCAGGTGGGCCCCGCCCAGTTCTCAGGCCCCGATGCCGTCATCCATATCGACCGCGTTTACGTCCCCGAAACCCAGCCCAACGTGAAGATCGTGGCCGTGGACCTGACCATGGCCAACAGAACCACCATCGCGCTCATCCGGGATGGAGAGTACGCGGTGGGGTTCTGATTCAGAAGGACGAGCCCAATATCACCTGATGGAGTACCAGGGCGAAGTCCCAGCGCCATCCGGATTGCCAGAATCGGGATACACCTTGCCATTCTGGATTTTGAACCACGGCGAAGCTCCGACCCCGTTCGGGTGTCCGGAATCGGGATACACCTTATCGCCACGAACGGAAAACCAGGGCGCCGTTCCGACTCCATCGGGGTGGCCCACGTCGGGATACAGTTTCCCGTCTCGCATGGAGAAGAACGGCGAGGGGCTCATCCCGTACGGGTGACCTAAATCAGGAAACAGCCTTTCCATCTCGAGCCTCCGAATAGTGTGGTGGATCCTTTATACCGCTATTGGAACACGTGCGGCTTGGCGTCGGGGGCAAGGGGCGAAACATAGGGCCTGCCCTTGGTCGCCTTGGCGAAGTCCTCCTTCACGGCCTTCACCGCGGCGGGATCCTGGAGCAGGTCCACCACGGAGGCGGCCAACACCTTGGCAGCGACCAGCATGCCCTTCATACCCAGGGGATGAGCGGCACAGGAGGTCTGGGCCCAGTGGTGGGCGGCGGTCCCGAGGGGGCGTGTCGCCACGCCCAGCTCAGCGAGGGGAACCACCGCGCTCACTTCGCCAATATCGGAGGAGGCCGTGCCGCCGGTCCGGGGCGCGTAGGGCATCACGGTGGTGGAAAGGCCCGCCGGCTCGAAGGAGAGCTCCTGCTGCATGGCCTTCGCGAAGGCCATATCCGCGTCATCGAAGGCCGGGGCGCCGATGCGTTCCAGTTCCCGCTGCATCACCTTGCCCAGGGCATCGTTTGCGACCGGATCCCGCGCCTCGAAGAGGGCCGTCACCTTCGCCTTGGTCTCCGTGGCGGTGGCGGCGCCATCGGCAGCCTTGCGGAGGCGGTCGAGCATGCTCTTCACGCCGTCGATGGAGGCATCGCGAACCCAATACTGGCCACGGGTGTAGTCGGGGATAATGTTGGCCTGGGCGCCGCCGTCCTTCACGACGCGGTGGATGCGGGCCGTGGGCCTCAGATGCTCACGCATGAGCGCCATCGCATGGTCGAACAGCACGAGCGCGTCCAGCGAGCTCCGGCCCAGCCAGGGCGACGCGGACGCGTGGGCCGACTTTCCGAAGAACTCCACATCGACCGCGGCGGCGGCCAACCGGGTGCGGTTCACGACGCGGTTCTGGTCGTCTGGATGCCAGGTGAGGACCGCGTCAGTCTTCGCGAAGACGCCATCGCGCACCATGAAGATCTTCCCGATGAAGACCTCCTCAGCCGGTGTCCCGAAAACCTGGATCGTCCCCGGGAGCTTCTGCTGGATGCGGATGCGGTTCGCCGCGATGGCTCCCGCGATGGAGGCCGTGCCCAGCAGGTTGTGGCCGCAGGCGTGGCCTGGCGCACCCTCGGTGAGCACACGCTTCTTCGTTTCGGCGGCCCCCTGGGAAAGCGCGGGGAGGGCATCGTACTCGGCCAGCACCGCGATGACGGGCTCGCCGCTACCGGCGGTGGCGATGAAGGCCGTGGGCTGGTCGCCCACGCCGCGCTTCACCTGGAAGCCCTCCTTCTCGAGCGCGTCCGCGAGGGCGGCGGAGGAACGCGTCTCATTGAGCGCCAGCTCCGGGGTCTCCCAGATCCTGCGGGCAAGCGCCTCGAAGCGGCCACGCTCTGCGTCGAGAATCGCGTCGGTGGGCTTCACGGGCCCCGTCGCGAAGAGCGGCGCGAGCAGAAGCGCCGCGAACAGGATGGTTCGTGGATGGGCCATGGATCCCCCCGGAGAGATGGACTTGCGCTGACAGCGGATGGGAGAAGTATAGTCTCCTACCCGGGCATCGCGCCGCAGACTGCTGCTACGCCTTCTCCTTGACGTTCTTGACGGCGATGGAGGCCAGGAAGGCCCGTGCTTGTTTTTCGGCGGCGGCTTCGGTGGATGTAACTGCCATGGAGAGATGTACGTCGATCCAGCTCCCGGCCTCGACCCAGTGCGCACGGGCATGGGAGCGGACCACGGACCCCAGCCGCGTGGTGTAGAAGGTGGCATCCCAACCCGACACCTTGCCGGATTTAACATTGAGGGCTTCAATGCCGGGCTTTCCGGCCCAGCGCTTGGAATCGGTCGCCCAAATCTGCTGGGCGCTGGTGAAGCGCTCCGCAGGCTCGAACCAGCCGGACAGGATGATCGACGAATCCGGATTGGTGAGATAGAAGTAGCGCGGACTATCCGTACTGCCACCTATCGCCATCTTCTTCGAGGCCAGGTTCCCCCTCGGAACGATCATGAGCAGGTTACCGGCGGGCACGAAAAGGCCTAAGGCCTTCGGATGATCTTCCAGGATCTGCACACGGTCATTCTGGGCGACGGGCGGCTTGCAGCCTGGAAGGGCCACCAGGACCAGCAATGCTGCGATCCATTTGAACGGGAAACGGGGCATGGAAGGCTCCAAGAGATCAGTGCAGGTTCCTCAGCGCTTCGGATAGGCCGGCACCGCCGGGAAGGCTGGCGTGGGGTTCTCCTTGAGCTGCTTCAGCAGGGTGTCGATACCGACTTGGAGTTGGCGATCATGGCCCTGCAGAAGGCTGGCGGGATCGTTCTCCACGGTGAGGTCGGGGTCGGCGCCGTGGTTCTCCACCCACCACTTCCCTTCCTTGCCGTAGAAGGCATTGTTGCTCTGCTCCACGCGGCCACCGTCCAGGGTGAACTGGGTGTTGATGATGCCCACCAGGCCGCCCCAGCTGGGCACGCCGACGATGGTGCCGAGGTTGCGCGCCTTCACGTGCATGAGGAAAGCCTCGCCGTCGCTGCCGTTCTGCTCATTGGTGAGGAAGACGTAGCGGCCGTCGGAGGCGGTGCCGGGGTAGCGGAAAGGGCCCATGCCGCGCAGCACGTTGAAGCCCGCCTGCTTGCGCTCGAGCTTGTCGATCATGAAAAACTCGGTCCAGCCGCCCCCGTTGCCGCGGACATCGATGACGATGCCCTTCTTGTAGCGGAAGGCGCGCCAGTACTTGTCGAACTGGCCGATGTTCTGGTCGCCCATGGCTGTGAGATGCATGTAGCCCAGCTGGCCATTGGAGGCCTTGTCCACGGCCGCGATGTTATCGGCCACCCAGCGCTCGTAGCGCAGGTTCCAATCGTTGGGAACGGGCTCCACCTCGATGGTGCGGGCGCCATCCATGGTGGGCTTCGCATTCACCGTGAGCGTCACCTTCTGACCCTTGCTGACCTGGAGACGCGACTCGATGGCCTCGGGGGCCTTGAGGGGCTTGCCATCGATGGCCAGCAGGTACTCGCCCTCTTTCACCTTGGGGGCGGGATCGGCCAGGGGCGCCTTGAGGTCGCGGGCATAGGCTGTGGGGCCGTAGATCTTGGCGAAGCGGTAGACGCCGTGCTCGGCCGAGAAGTCGGCGCCCAGGAGGCCCGGGTACACCGGATTCGGTAGGGGCCGCGCGGGGCCGAAGTCGCCGCCGCCCACGTAGGTGTGGCTCACGTTCAGCTCCCCCACCATCTGGCTCAGCAACCAGTTCAGTTCCTGGCGGGAGTTCAGCTCTGGCAGCCAGGCGCGGAACTTGGCGCCAATGGCATTCCAGTCGTTGCCATTCATGTTCGCGTCGTAGAAGAAGTCCCGGTACCAGCGCCAGGTGTCCTCGAAGATCTGCTTCCACTCCGCCCGGGGATCGGCGGTCATCAGCATGCGGTCCAGATCGAGCTTCTCGGGCAGGGCCTTGGAGGTGAAGACGGTTGAGGCCTCGCCCACGTGGAAGTTCGGCCCTTTGCGGAGGAGCAGGCGCTTCCCCTCGGCGTCGAAGGTCCAGTCGCTGATGGCGTCCGTCAGCACCGCCTCCTTGTCCTTCTTCGCGGCGGGATCATAGAGGTGCAGCTTCCATTTCTCGGCTCCACGGGGCGAGTAGAACTCCTCCACCACGCTGTCGTCCCAACCGTCGACCTCGTCCCAGCCCACGATCCCCCGACCGGCCTGAAGATGGAACAGGTTGCCGGCCTTCACCGGCAAGGGCGCGATGCGATCCGACAGGCCCGCCACATCAATGCGGAAGGTGCTGCTGGTCGTGGATGAGACCGACGACGTCTTCTTCTCTTCGTCGGCCTTCAGCTTCACCGCCATGACCTGCACGGGCGAGGACTGGATGTGGTTGTCCTGGCTGGGGTCGAGCTTCGTGTGGAAGTTGCTGTAGCTGAGGAAGTAGAGCGTGCTGCCATCCAGGTCGAAGCGGGGGTTGACGCAATCGTAGAAACCGTCCGTGAGCGCCACCTTCTGCTTCGTGGCCAGGTTGAACAGGGTGATGCGGCCGTTGCGGCTGGGTTCCACCACCGAATAGGCCACCCACTGGGAATCTGGCGCCCAGGCGTAGTCGCTCACCTCCCAGGTGAACTGGTCGTTCTTCAGGTCGTGGAACTCGTCCACCTTGGTGAGCTTCTTCGTGGCCACGTCCATGACGTAGATAGCAAAGCTCTTGTCGCCGAAGAGGAGCTTCGTTCCGTCGGGGCTCCATTCCAGGTGGTAGAGGGCAGTCTTCAGGCCCGTGGGGATGCGCTCCGCCGCACCGCCCTCGGCGGGCTGCACGTAGAGGTCGTAGCCGCCGCTGGCGTCGCTGAAGTAGGCCACGCGCTTGCCGTCCGGCGACAGGCGCGGGAAGCGCTCGCGCACACCCGGCGTCTGCGTGAGGTTCTTCGCGGGCTTCGTGGCGTCCGTGGGCAGGAGGAAGACCTCGCCCCGGGCCTCGAAGACAGCGGTCTGGCCCGTCAGGCTTATGGACTGGATCCAGTCCTTGGGGTTCACCGGGCGCGGCGCCACCTTCCAGCCATCGCTGGCGGTGGTGACGGGCACGAAATGGACGGCCTTCGTGGCCAAGTCCAGGGCCTGGAGGTGGCCTCCCTGCACGAAGACCACGGTGCGGCCGTCGGTGCTGGGCTGCTGCACGTCGAAGTCCTTGAGGTCCGTCAGCTGCTCCACGGCCTTGGTGGCGGGATCCACCGCGTACAGGTTCGTGATGCCGTTGCTGCCACGATCGGATTCGAAGAGCACCTTGCCGTTCGCCCAGAGGGGCGCGCCGTTGCGGCCCACATAGTCGGTGAGCTTCTCGAAGCGCTGGTTCTTCAGGTCCGCCAGCCACAGATCCTGGTGGCGGCCGCCCTTGTAGCGCTTCCAGTAGTACTCCACCACGCCCTTGGTGCTGTAAGCCAGCCGCTGGCCGTCCGGTGCCAGGGCGCCCTGCACGCCCCGGGGCACGGCCAGAGCCTCGGGCTCGTGTCCGCCCAGATCCACGGTGAAGAGGCGCTCGATGGGACGGAAATCATGGCCTACCAGGGCCTTGAAAACCACCTTCCCGCTGTCCGGCGTCCAGCCCTGTACCGCCGTGTACCCCGCCCAGGTGAGGCGTTTCGGAGCGCCGCCCTCCGCGGGCATCACGTAGACCTGGCTGCCGCCGTCGTACTGGGCGTTGAAGGCAATCCACTTGCCATCTGGGCTGAAGTGGGCCGCGGTCTCCATGCCGGGATGGGTCGTCAACCGGCGCGCCGGACCGCCCTTCAGGGAACCCAGCCAGAGGTCGTCCTCCCAGGTGAACACCACGCGGTCGCCATGCACATCCGGCGAACTCACGAAGCGGGGGGCGCGCTCCTGGGCCATCAGGACGCAGGCGGCGAACAGCACAGCGGAAACACGGAAGCGCGGCATCAAAGACTCCGGTGAGGGATGGCCTAATATACATCGCCTAGCGATGAGACCGTGAAGCCAATGCACGCGGGGAGCGGGATCGCCTTGTGGTGCCTGGAGATTGATGATAGTTTGACCTTCCAACAGGCTTTCCATGTTCCGGTCCGACTCCGCCATCATTCCCGCCGCCATCGCGATTATTCCGTCGCGCGAGGGGGCATAGGCCGGATCCGATCCACGATTCCAAGCCCCCCGCACCGCAAGGTCGGGGGGTTCTTCTTTATCCAGGAGCACCCATGAGCCCAGACACGGTCCAGCCTCCCCAGGATCTCCTCGAGCGGATCCTCACGGCCCTGGTCTACGACGTGGCCATCGAATCGCCCCTGGAGACCGCCCCGCGCTTGTCGGCCCGGGTGGGCTGCCCGGTGTGGCTGAAGCGCGAGGACCTTCAGCCGGTCTTCTCCTTCAAGCTCCGCGGCGCCTACAACAAGATCGCCCAACTTACCGCGGCAGAACGGAAGCGGGGTGTCATCGCCGCCTCCGCCGGCAACCACGCGCAGGGCGTGGCCCTGGCGGCGCGCAAGCTGGGCCTCCAGGCAACGATCGTCATGCCTGTCACCACGCCCCGCATCAAGGTGGACGCCGTGCGAGCCCTGGGGGCCCAGGTCGTGCTCCACGGGGATTCCTTCGACGAGGCCTACGCCCACTCCCAGGCCCTCATGGCCACCGAGGGGAAGGTCTACATCCACCCCTATGACGACCTCGACGTGATCGCGGGCCAGGGCACCATCGGCATGGAGCTGCTGCGCCAGATGCCCCGGGACCTGCGGGCAGTCTTCGTCCCGGTCGGAGGCGGGGGCCTCATCGCGGGCATCGCCAGCTACCTCAAGCGGCTCCGGCCCGAGATCAAGATCATCGGCGTGGAGCCCGTGGATGCGGATGCCATGACCCGCTCTCTGGAGGCCGGCCACCGGATCCGCCTGGAGCGGGTAGGCCTGTTCGCGGACGGCGTGGCCGTCAGCCAGGTGGGCGCCCTGCCCTTCGAGCTCTGCCGGCAGTACGTGGACGAGATGGTGCTGGTGAATACGGACGAGATCTGCGCCGCCATCAAGGATGTCTTCGAGGAGACCCGGTCCATCCTGGAGCCCGCCGGGGCCCTGGCGCTGGCGGGGCTCAAGGCCTGGGCAGCGCGCAACGGGAAGGCTGCGCAGACAGGCAACCTGGTGGCCATCCTGTCCGGGGCCAACGCCAATTTCGACAACCTGCGGTTCGTGGCGGAACAGGCCGAGCTGGGCGAGAAGCGGGAGGCCATCCTCGCCGTCACCATCCCCGAGCGGCCCGGAAGCTTCAAGGCCTTCTGCGAACTCATCGGCACCCGGGCCATCACCGAATTCAACTACCGCCTGGCGGACCCCGAGCGGGCGCACATCTTCGTGGGCCTCCAGATGGCGGACCGCTCCGAACTCGAACCCATGCTGGCCCGCCTGCGGGCCGAAGGACTGGAAGCCCAGGACCTGAGTGACAACGAGATGGCCAAGCTCCACGTCCGCCACCTGGTGGGCGGCCGGGCCCCGACGGCAACCCACGAGCGGCTCTACCGCTTCGAGTTCCCCGAGCGTCCCGGGGCCCTGCTCCGCTTCCTGGAGCGCATGAGCCGCGGCTGGAACATCTCGCTCTTCCACTACCGCAACCACGGTGCGGACTACGGCCGAGTGCTGGCGGGCATCCAGGTTCCACCCGAGGACCAGGCCACCTTCCAGGCCTTCCTCGACGACCTTGGCTACCGCTTCGTGGACGAAAGGGACAACCCCGCCTACCGGCTGTTCCTGGGCTAGAACAGCTTCCCCACCAGCGCCGCCAGGGCGGTTTCGGTGCGGAGGATGCGGGGGCCGAGGTCCATGGGCTGCAGGCCGACTTTGAGGAGGCTTTGCACCTCGGCATCCACCCAGCCGCCTTCGGGGCCGATGGCCAGGGTGACGGGGGCCACCAGCACCTTGGGCGCCGCCTCCCCGGTCCCAGGATGGGCCATCAGGCCCGTGCCTCCCGCCAGCAGGCCCGGCAGCTCGTCCTCCACGAAGGGCCGGAAGAGCCGCGCCAGACGCAGGTCCGGCAGCATGGTGTCCTTGGCCTGTTCCAGCCCCAGGATCAATTGCTCGCGGAGGTTTTCGAGCTGCATGCGCGGGCTGGCCCAGTAGGCCTTCTCCACCTTCCAGGCATTCAGCAGCACGATGCGGGCGGCACCCAGGCTGGCTGCGGCGGCCACCACGCGGTTCAGCACCTTGGGCCGCGGCAGGGCGATCAGCAAGGTGAGCGGCAGCTTGGGCGGCGGCGGCAGGTCCAGCGCCAGAGCCAGTTCCAGGGCCTCGTCGTCCAGCCGCAGCACCTGGCCCCGCCCCATCTTCCCACCCAGCAGACCCACGGCCAGGTCCTCGCCCACCGTGGCCCGATGCACCTCGCGGACATGGGCCAGGCGCCGGCCCGTGAGCCGGGCGCGCTCGGGGGCGACCAGATCCTCCGGGAGGAGCAGCACCAGATTCAAAGGAGGTCCTTCGCCAGGATCAGATCGCGGTCGATCTGCTGGCCGATCTGGAAGATGTGGTCGCCCACTTCGCGAAAGCCGCTGCGGGCGTAGAAGGCCAGGGCCTTATGGTTGTTCTCCCAGACGCCCAGCCAGAGGACATCCGCACCCCAGGCCATGGCCATGGCCATGGCTTCCGCCATCAGGGCCGCGCCGCGTCCGCCACCCTGGGCCGCGCGCAGCAGGTAGATGCGCTGCAATTCCACGGGGCGCTGGCCGGTGACGCCGGGTTCGCGATGGCCCAGGCGCAGCTGGAGGAAGCCGCAGGGCACGCCGTCGAGCTCCAGGATCCGGGCGGGCCGGGCGGGGTCCGCCAGTTCGGCGCGCTGGATGGCCTCGCCGTAGGCACTCGCCAGGAAGGCCTTCATGTCCTGGGAGGAGGTGATCTCCTCGAAGGTCTCGCGGAAGGTACGGGCGCCCAGGTCCGCGAGGATCGCGGCGTCGTCCAGAGTGGCGGGGCGGATGGCGAGAGTAGACATCGCCGCTACTTCCGCTTGGCCTTGGGTTTCACCCGGGCGGCTACGGCGATGGACTTGGCCATCCACACCGCCAGCTCATCGGGATCCTCCAGCACCTCGGTGGGCAGCTCGTAGTACCCCATGGGCTTGGTGGGATCCCCGAAAGGCAGGAAGGGACCCATGCCCGCGGCCTGGAAATCCGGCCGGTTCGACTCGTCCACCTTGAAGTAGAGCGTATCCTCGGCCACCAGGGCGAAGGCGCGGCCCTCGGCGAAGAAGCAGAGACCACCAAACATGGGACGGGAGGTGACGGGGCGGATCTGCCCCATCTGCTCCTGGAGGTATGTGCGGAAGCTCACGGAAACGGCCATGGAGACATGCTACCTTCCTCGCGGACCCGCCGGAGGCCCGGCGTCATTTGTCAGGATCCCCCATGCGGATCAACACCCTCGATGACCTGCTCCGCGCCGTGAAGGATCGCCCCCGCAAGCGGCTGGTGGTGGCCTGGGCCAACGACGCCCACACCCTGGAGGCCGTGAACGCCGCCGTGGAGGCGGGTCTGGTGGAGGCCATCCTCGTGGGTGACGAGCCCGTGATGGTGAAGGTCTGCCAGGCACACGGCATGGCGAAGGAACGCTTCCGCATGGTCCATGCCGCCACGGATGCGGAGGCCGCCGCCAAAGCCGTGGCCATGGTGCGCTTCGGCGAAGCGGAGCTGCTCATGAAGGGGCTGCTCAGCACGGAGCTGTACATGAAGGCCATCCTCAACAAGGATCAGGGCCTGCTGGACCCCGGCGCCATCCTCAGCCACGTGACGGTGATGGAGCATCCCGGCCATCCCAAGCTGCTCATCGCGGGCGATGTGGCCGTGATCCCCGAACCGGAGTTCAAGGAGAAACTGGCCATCCTCGGCTACCTGGTGGACGTGGCGCGGGCCCTGGGCATCGAGACGCCGAAGGTCGCCGTGCTGGCGGCCTCGGAGCAGGTGCAGCCGAAGATGCGCGCCAGCGCTGAGGCCGCCATGCTCTCCAAGATGGCGGACCGGGGCCAGATCCAGGGTGCCCTGGTGGACGGGCCCATGGCCCTGGACGGGGCCATCGACCCCGAGTCCGCCCGCATCAAGGGCATGGGCGGCCCTGTGGCCGGTGACGCGGACTGCCTGCTCTTCCCCAACCTGGAAGCGGGCAACACCTTCTACAAGGCCGGCACCAAGCTCGGTGGCGCCGAGATCGCCGCCGTCGTGGTCGGCACACGGGTCCCCTGCGTGCTCAGCAGCCGTGGCGATAGTACCAAGACCAAGCTCAGCTCCATCGCGCTGGCGGCATTGCTGGCCTGAAGGTTCTACCTCTTATCGAGGGTCCTCTCCGAGAACGCCATGAGGATCTGCTGCTTGTTCCCGCCTGTCCAGACGCTGAGGTCCAGGGCTGCGGGCAGCGGCAGGCCCTGGACGGGCAGGTTCTTGATCAGGACTTTCAGACGCATCGGGGGGGCACCCGCCGTGGCCCGGTATTCGGCGTCGTAGCCGAGGAGCACGAATCCGCCGGGCTGCTTTTCAAAGACTGGCCGGATGGTGGAATCGAAGGCCGGACTGTGCACCTTCATGTCGGTGATGGTGAAGGCCTTGTCCATCAGGAGCTCGACTGTTACATTTCCGGCTTCTTCCCAGTTCACCCGGTACTGGGTGCCTGCGTCCTCAAGCTTGAAGGGGCTGCCTGCGGGGGGAAAGGGGGTCTGGAGCATGAACGGTGTCCAGGTCTGGAAGAACCCCGTGAGGATCTGTTCCATCCCGCCATAAACCTGGTTCAGCCCAGCCGTCGATGCTTCATTCGGGGTGTCCACGACATTGTGGGAGACCTGCGCATCACCCTGGGCGCCTACCAGCACTTCGAACCGGACCTTCGAGAAGATCTTCATCGCCGCGTCGTAGCCGGCCGGGTTGCTCTTGGCCTGCTCAGCCAGCAGGGCGGACCAGTCCGGTGTGGCAAAAAAGCGGTACCGCTGAAAGCCCTTCCCCGAGAGGTCGAAATAGGCGGCGCGGGCCTGCCGGAGCACGCCCTCGGGATCAGGCGTTGCCTTCGGGGGTGCGACGGCGGGGGATTGCCCCCAGGCCATCGAGGCGAAACTCGCCATGGTGATCAGGACAATCGGGACAAGGCGTCGGCGCTGGCTCAAGGGGCCCTCCGGAATCACAGGTCTCGGGAACGGATGACCCTAGTCTAGATGCAATCGAGGCTTCATGCCGGCGGATAATCTTTTGCGGTCTCACGGCCGGAGAGGACGCGCAGGGCGCCCTTGGCGAGGGCGGCCATCTCGTTCTCGCCGGGGTAGACCTTCACCGGGCAGCCCAGGGCTGCGGTGAGGCGGGTCAGCTCCCCCACGAGTTTGGGCGACCGGGCCATGCCGCCGGTGAGCAGGATGGCATCGATGGTCGCACCCTCGAAGGCGGGCACCAGCGCCGTGATGGCCTTGGCGATCTGGTAGATCATGGCTTCGTAGACCAGCGCGGCTTCGGCATCCCCGGCTTCCACCCGGCGCTCCACCTCACGCACGTCGGAGGTTCCCAGCAGGTCGATGAGCCCGCCCCGGCCCTTGTTCTTGAGCTTCAGCTCGGCCTTGGTGTACTGGCCAGAGAAGCAGAGGTCGATGAGCTGGCCCGCGGGCAGGGTGCCCGTGCGCTGAGGCGAGAACGGCCCTTCGCCATCCAGGCCGTTGTTCACATCGATGTAGCGGCCTTTGCGGTGGGCTCCCACGGTGATACCGCCCCCCATGTGGGCCACGATGACATTGACACGCTCGTAGAAGGTCTCGTGTTCCTCTGCGTAGCGGCGGGCCGTGGCGATCTGGTTGAGGGCGTGGCTGATGACGCGGCGGGGCAGCTCCTTCAGGCCCGAGATCCGCACTTTGGGCTCGGCCTCGTCCACCACCACGGGATCCACGATGTAGGCGGGCGTACTGGTCCCCGCCACCAGTTCCGAGGCGATGAGCGCCCCCAGATTCGAGGCGTGTTCGCCGCGTCCACCGGCCTTGAGGTCCGCCAGCATGGCTGCGCCCACCTTCCAAGTGCCGTGGGGGATGGGCCGCAGCAGGCCTCCCCGCCCAGCCACGGCATCAAGGTCGGCCAGAGCGAGGCCTTTGTCCGCGAGGAACCTCAGCACGGCCTCCTTGCGGAAGCCGAACTGATCGGTGATGGGCCTGCCCTCGAAGGCCTTCAGCTCCTCGGCGGGATGCTGGAGCTCCTCCGTGAACCGCTCTTCGTCCCCCTCGAAGATCGAAGTCTTGGTGGAAGTCGAGCCGGGGTTCAGCACCAGCACGCGATGGCGGCGGAAGAATGTGTCCTTGGGCGTGCGCTTCCATTCGCCGTAGGCATGGAGGCGCATCAACGAGGCCTTCAAGGCGAGCCGGATGTCCTCCGGCGTACAGTCCATGGGCAGGTCCACCCCCTGGAACCAGAGGCCGAACATCACGGGGAATTTCCTGGCCTCGGGAAAGCGCGTGGCATAGAGGTGGTAGAGCAGGTTGCCCATGTCCAGGTTGGGGCACACGATCACGTTGGGCACGCCCTCCCAGGGCAGCCCGTTCGCGTGGTACAGGTCCGCCGAGCGACGCGACAGCGCCACGCTGACCTTCACTTCGCCCCGGATCTGGATGCTGGCATATCGGGGGCTGTGGGCCACACGCTCCGCGAGAATCTCCGGTACCAGGTCCGCCGCCTGCCGCACCAGCTCCGGCGAGGGGCCCTCGTCGCTGCCACGGTTGGAGTAGGACACCATGGCGCAGCGGATCTCCGGCAGCACCTCCTCGGGGATGAGGTCCCGAGCCACGGCGCAGGTGCCCACGGCCACCTCCGCGAGGGTGCGGGGGGTCATGCTCGCGTTCACACCCACATCCCCGAAGACCACGATGTTGTGGGGGTAGACTTCCTCGGGGTGCTCGTCCGGCAGCACGAACACGCCGGCTTCACACGTCACGCTCCGCTGGGCCAGGATGTCCACCATGGGGCGGAAGAAGGCCTTGGGCTCGTGGATGGCACCGCCCACCACCATGTCGGCATGGCCCAGCTTCACCGCCCAGATGCCGAAGCGGCCGGGCTCGGTCACCAGCTTCCGGGCTTCGGCCAACTCCATGGATTTGCCGTGGCCCTGCTCGAAGGCCATGCAGGCTGCCGCGAAAGATTCCACCAGATCGGGCCGGGAAGCAGGATCAACGAAGGCGCTTTCTGAGAGGGTATAGGCTACGCGGTCCACACCCAGGTGGGCTAGCCGCTGGGCGGCCACGGCCCGCACCTCGGCCTCGGGCGCCAGGAAGACGGGCCGGATAAAGCGACCGAGAAAGCAAGCGGCTTCAAGGGTGCGGGGATCCAGGGCCTCCGGAAACATCACCGTGGGACGGTTCCTGGGCCCGGCCAGCAGACGGCTATCGAGAGACGCTTCGATGTCAAACATGGGGCTCCAAGGCCAACGGGGGCCTTCCTCCGCCGAGTTTATCAGGCGGGAGTTTCTATTTTGTCTACTCGATGGTCATATTCGGCTTCAGCGGTCTGTCACCCGCGCCAACTCCACCCAGATCCCCTCGCGGGAGAGGTCTCCGGTCTCCGTGCGGCTCAGGCTATTGGACCCAGCCCAGGGTCAAAACCTCACGATGTCGCTGACGATGAACTGATGGTGTTCCGTGCCCGGATCGCGAACCAGCGGGTAGGCGACGGTCAACAGGAACACCCGCCCGATGGAGCTCTTCAGGTTGCCGAGGCGCAATCCACCACCGACATCCACGTAGGTGCGGCTCCATTGCCCAGTGTCCGCCCGGCGGATGGCTCCGCCATCCGCATACACCACGAACCCGAGCCGCAGGAGACCAAGCCAGTCGTAGGAGGTATTGATCCGCTCCTCCAGTGAGGTCATCCACCGGCGATCGCCCAACAGCAGGTGATTCCCGTACCCCCTCATGCCATCCATCCCACCGAGGTAGAGGAAGGATTCGGGATCGGGCCGTTGAACCGCATCCAGCCGCACATAGGCCGCCTGGGTCTGCGAGCGGAATCCCTGATGGTAGGCAGTGAAGCTCAGGTTCAGGGACGCATCCTGCCAACCATCGGGTTCATGACGGGCCGCACCATGCGTCCGAAGCAGGACGAGGGAACTCGCCCCCGGTGCCCATCCCTTGGAGATTCCGACCCTGAAGAAGGGCGAAGCCACGTCGCTCCCAAGGCTTTTCAGGTAAGACCCCACGCTGACGTTCGCGTCCCACCCAAGGTTGAAGTCCTCGTGGTGAGTCATGCCAGCAAGATCCACGAAGGTGCGGAACTGGTCTTCGAACAGGCTCCACGAGACATGGACGCCCCGCAGCAAGCGATCCCGAAGGTGAGGGGCAGGAAGGCTCCCCGCGTCCAGAGTCAGAAGCGGACCGAACCTTGACTGCTTCAGGTCCAGCCCACCCCCCAGACGCAGGGCCCGTCCATCCGCCACCACCGCGGCCCAGGATCCCTCGGCAAGGGCGCTCTCCTGTCGGGAGCTGAAGGTGTAGGCAGTCTGCTTGAGGTTGTAGACCGACTCGATGGCGTCCGAGGACGAAGCGCTGAAGGTCATGGACCAAGGCGTCTCCAGCCCACGATAGGGCTTGGCCAATTCGAGGAAGCGGGTCTTCCCATCGGAGAGGATCTGGTAGCGGGAATCCAATGTCCACTGGGTTCCCAGGAACTGCCGGTCCAGGTACTGCACTGTATTGATGGACCGCTCGGGCGTCCGCTCGTGGGCCAGGATCAGATCCTTGCCGAAGCCCAGGAGATTGGCTTCGTGGAGGGAGAACCCGAAACTCCGCTGCCCGCCGACCTGGGTGAAGCCGACACTGCCCTTCAGCGTCCAGGCGTCCAAGGTGCGGACCACGGCGTGAATTGCGCCGGTCTCATCCACCTGGGGCTCGATCTGGGCATCCTTCAGGAACCGGAAGGTCCGCAGATTTCGTTCGGTCTCATGGATCAAGCGGGCATTCACCGCGTCGCCTGGATGGAAGAGGATCTCCCGACGCACCACCTGCTCTCGGGTGTCGATGTGCAGGAAGTTCGCCGCACGTCCGAGCCAGTGGTCCTCATGGGGACGGGAGGGATCGAAGACATCGCCGATGCGCAGGTCGATGCTGGCGATGTGCGCCTGCCTGGCCTCCAGTTCCTCCCAGGTGGGCGGCGTCTGGGCGGAGAGCGCGGCCCCCGCCAGCAGGATCAACGCCACAACCCTTCGACATCGGCCATCCTGGCTCTGGACCTCTTCGCCTGCGATTCGCATGACCAAGCCTAGGCCGAATGGTGATGTCCGTCACGGCGCGAACGAAGGACGCGCCCATGATTTGAGCCTTCGTATGGTTCTTTCCGCGGCGGCAAATACCACGAGTGGTGGATCCAGGCTCTCAACCGGAGCCGGCGCTGGGAGCGGTTAGTCGCAGTCTGCGAGGCCCTGCAACCCCAACTGGAGGCGAAAACCGGTCCCCGCCTGGCCACCTACCGCCTCTACCGCGCCCAGGCCCTGGGCCAGCTCGGGCGTCATGCCGAAGCTGCCCAGGCCCAGGGAGAAAACGGGCGGTTGGGGTATCCGGACGGGTTGCCCAATGCTTGCGCCGAGGCCCGCCTCGCCCAGGACTGGAGCGCTCTGTTGACATGGTCCGACGAACTGCTCGCCAAGCATCCCGAAGACGCTTCTGGCCTGGCCTGGAAGGGCGAGGCTCTGGCCCGCATGGACCGCCTGGCCGAGGCCGAGCCGCTCCTTCGCGCCGCTGTGGCGAAGGATCCGAAGATCGCCTACGCCTGGAACAACCTGGGCCGCTGCCTCAACGAAATGAAGGCATGGGCTGAGGCCTCCGTTGCCCTCGACAACGCTCTGGCGATCGAGCCGAACCAGCTAGAAGCTCTGTTCAACCGTGGCCGGTGCCGCTTCGAGCTGAAGCGCTACACGGAGAGTCGGGATGACTTCCGCGCGGCCCTCGCGCTGCGTCCCGATGATCCAGTTCTCGTCGAGAATCTGCGACAGGCCGAACGCTATGCGGCCCTGCCTGCGCCGAAAGCAAAGAAGAAACGCTGACCGGGCCCAACCCTGAGAATGCCCCGGCACGCCTGCGCAGCAGTGTGGCGAGGCCCGGAGGCACGATGGCCCCCGGGCTTTGTCATGGGTGCATTCAAGACGGGAGGACGGGCCTCTAGTCCCGCTTCGTCAGCATGGACATGGACTTCTTGAGGCTTATGCGCATGCGCTCAAAGGCCCGGATGAGAAGGCCGATTTCATCTTCCCGATTGGTCTCAAGCTTCATCTCGACGTTGCCCATGCTGATCTCCTTGGCCTGCTCGGCCAGGTGAACCAGAGGTCCGATGATCTCGGCGCGCAGGTACATCGCGGCCGCGACGAAGCTGATGATGAACACCATGAAGGTGATGAGGGCCAGCATGTAGAATGCTCCCCGCTCATTGCGGATCTCATCGGTGACGTCGTTCAAGGCGAGGACGACTCCCACCTGCTTTCCCGAGGCATCCCGCAACGGGAAGGCGCCCTTCGCGAACGTGGCAGACTCGCCAGGAACGGTTCCCAGGTAAGTGGGGCCTTTGATGGTGCGGATCTTGTCTTCCGTGGCGGCAGCCGTGACGACGCGGGAATCCGCAAGGGTGCTGCTGACAAGGGTGTAGCCCTTCATCGCGTCCCAGTTGTCCGGTTTGTTCTGGACCTTCCGGATTTTCCGGTACTCGGCTTCATCCAGAAACTCCTTGTCCACCAGAACGGCGACATCGACACCGGTCTCCCGCTTCACGAGCTGATCGAAATGGTCGATCTCCTCGCCGAATTCGATGTAGCCGGCGAGGTTCCCGTTGTGGAGGTAGGGGGTGACCACGCGGAGGGCGAAGGCGGTCTTGCCGAGTTCGATTCCGCTCATCATCTTCCCGGCGGCCCTGGCCTGCTGAAAGGTCTCCCGGCCGATGATGTCCCCGAAGTTGTTCGGATCATGGGCCCTCAGGTAGCAGGGGCCTTCTTTGTCGATGAAATAGAAGTGGGTGATCCCGTACCTGGACCGGTTGCTTCGGAAGAGATCCTGCACCGAGGCCAGGAGTTTTTGCCGATCCTGGTGATCCACATAGATCTGGCGGACCGCGGCATTGGTGGCGAAGGAGTCCAACGCGGCTCCGAGCATCTTCGTATCGCTCTGGAGGATGAGGTCGTAGACACCCTGGGAACGCTCCACGGCTTTCTGGGCGTTCAGGGTCAGGCTTTGCCGGGCGGAGTAGTAGAGAACCCCCGCGTAGGCCAGCGTCATCAGGATTTCAAGGGCGAGGATGCCCCCCAGCATCTTGACGCGGATGCTGCCTTTGAATCTTCCCACTTCCATGATGCATTCCTCCTAGGAGCCTGTCGCTTGACCCCTTTTTGGAGCCGGGCTGATTCCGGAAGCAGGCGAGAGAACCCAAGGCCCTCGTGGATTCGGGAGGCTCTGGGGGGCATCGGGAGGCCCCGGAAGGGTCCTTTCCA
>Ga0315270_10000160_pt1 | contig 38438 bp, 26 predicted proteins | sample C1_bottom_MG_FD_204932 | JGI IMG/M metagenome (GOLD analysis project Ga0315270, IMG submission 204932) | Sediment microbial communities from Yellowstone Lake, YNP, Wyoming, USA - C1_bottom | ecosystem: Environmental > Aquatic > Freshwater > Lake > Sediment | place: USA: Wyoming | collected... | reverse complement strand
CGTGCGCCTCGACGCAGAGTACCGTGAAGATCTCCCAATGCCGGCGCCCTGGCGCGAGAACGACGCAGTTGTCCTGCCCTCTGAGCGCTTCGGCGAATGCGACCGCTCGCTTGACAGGCGCCGGCTCGCGAAAGACCCGTGGATGCGTGACCACCCGAAGAAATCCCGAGAGGACCACGTCGGCGAGGGCAAATGTCTCGTCACGAGACACGGCCTCTTCCAGCCACCTTCGATAGGCCTTGTGGTCTTCCGCGTCCTCCCGGAAGGCGTAAACGAGGACGTTGACGTCCGGAAGAATCACTCCCGTCCGTCCATCACGTCGAGGAGCGCGGCGGAATCGTCGAGGTCGACTCCGGCCCGGAGGCCCTTCTTTCCGCGATAGACCGGCAGCCGAACGCGCCGCGGCCGTTTTCCCGGAGGCGCGCGCCGGGCGAGCCGCTCGCGGAGCGCGTCTTCGATGAGGGACGTCACGGTCCGCCCAGAGGCCGCCGCGGCGGCCTTCGTGTCGCGGTAGAGCGCGTCGGACAGGAGAATCGTCGTGCGCATATGCGGAAGCATATCACCAACACACATTTACATACCGACCGGCCCGGCCCGGCGCGCGTCAGGCCGGGAACTTCAGCTTCCGCAGAAGCGCATCGAACCGTGGGTCGCCCCGAAAGACGTCGAAGTGCGGAGTGACCTTCGCTTCATCGATGAGAAACGCCCGTTCCTCGTAGCCCCGGTCGAGCCACTCGAACGCCGCGTCCATCTCGCCGAGGCCGCCGTAGACGCAGGCAATCTGGTCGGCCGGCACATACTGCTTCTTGCGCTTCTCGAGCAGGAACTCGAGCACCTTTCGGGCCTCGGCCTTGCGCCCCGCAAGACCGTACGCCTGGCCGGCGGCGAAGTTCATGCCCGGGTTGGGGACCTTCCTCGACAGATACGTCTCGATCGCCTCGTCGTACCTCTTCAGGCTCGTCAGTGTGTTGGCGAGCGCCCACTTGGCGAAGACGGAGTCCGGACGGACGGACAACACCTTCAGAAATTGCGCGATCGCCTCGTCGTAGCGCCGGGCGATTGCGAGGCGCTGCCCCACATAGACGCCGATCCCCTCGGAGAGGGGGTCGAGACGCTCGGCGATTCGGATCTCTTCGAGAGCCTCGCTGGTTCGTCCGAGCGACCCGAGGTAGGTTCCATAACCGGCACGGACGGAGGCCGAGCCCGGCGCGAGTTCAAGGGCGTGTCGAAAGTCCAGTCCTGCTGCCGTCCAGTCAAAGTCGCAGCGGTAGTGGAGACCCGCGCGAAGCACGACGGCGTCGACCAGCTGCGGGTCGATTTCGAGAGCCTTCTCCACTTCCGCCCGGACGGCAGGACACGCTTCACTCTGGTTCGATAAGCCCGCTCCGCCTTTCCATTGGAGGCCCCAGGCCAGGGCCGCGTGGGCCATGGCGAACTGCGGGTCGATCTCGGTTGCCTTGCGGAAATACTCGATCCCCTTCTCGATACCCGCCCGCTGCGTCAGCTGCTGGCTGATCGCGTAGCCGCCGAGCAGGACGAGGCGGTGCGCCTCCGGATCCACCGGCCGCGCCGCCGCGAGGCGCTGCGCCTCCTCGGGCGTCACGGCGACGCGAACCTCGCGGGCGATCGCCGTCGCGACCTCGCTCTGCAGAGCGAGGACGTTCTTCGCGTCGCGCGTGTAGCTCTCGGCCCACAGGTGCCGGTCCGAGTCCGCGTCGATGAGCTGGACCGTGATCCGGACGCTGTCGCCCTCCCGCATGACCGAGCCTTCGACGACGCCTCTCACACCGAGGGCCTTCGCGATCTCCGGCAGCGGCTTTTTCGCGTTCTTGTACTGCATGACCGAGGTCCGTGAGATGACCTTCAGAGCGCGAATCTTCGACAGCTCGGCGATGAGCGCCTCGGTCATACCGTCAGCGAAGTACTCCTGCTCGGGGTCCTTCGAGATGTTCGAAAGCGGCAGGACCGCCAGGGAGTCGATCCGGCTTCCCGCCCCGCCCCGCAGCCAGCCTCCTCGCCAGAGGGCCGCGAGGGCGACGACGCCGATGACGAGAAGACCGCCCGTGACGGCGGTCCGGCGGCGGCCCCAGCCCCCCGCGGCCGAGGATGGCAACGCGGCCGCCGGCGCCGCCCGCCCGGAGAGCTCTTCGAGATCGGCACGAAGCCCAAGGGCTGCCTGATACCGCTGATCCGGATCCTTCTCCATGCACTTTCTAAGAATCTTCCTGAATCCGCTCGAAATTCCAGACACAGGCGCCGAGAGCGAGACCGGCTCGGAGTGGAGGATCGCGTCCGTCAACCGGGCGGGGACCGTTTCCTGGAAGGGCCGGCGTCCCGTCGCGAGCTCGCAAAGCACGGCCCCCGCCGCCCAGATGTCCGTCCGCGCGTCCAGCGGCTCGGCCCGGAGCTGCTCGGGCGCCATGTACGGCAGCGTCCCGACGATTCCGGGCGCCATCGCCGACTCCGTAGCCGCCAGAGAGAGCCCCTCCGTCGCCTGCGCCCGCCGGAAATGCGCGAGCCCGAAGTCGAGGATCTTGAGGTCCCCCTCGGGCGTGACCTTGAGGTTTCCCGGCTTGAGGTCGCAGTGAATGACCCCCTGCGCGTGCGCCGCGGCAAGACCGTCGGCGAGCTGCCCCCCGAGGCGGACGACTTCGCGCTCGGCGAGCGGCCCCCGGTCCAGCCGCTCGCTCAGCGTTTCGCCCTCCACCAGCTCCATCACGAGCGCGTCCGTGCCGCCCTCGCTCACGAGGTCGTAGATGTAGGCGATGTGCGCGTGCTTCAGCTTCGCGAGCGCGAGGGCTTCCTTGCGGAACCGCCGCCGCGCCTCGTCGTCGGACAACAGCCCGGGTCGGAGCACCTTGATCGCGACGTCCCGCTCGAGGCGCGTGTCGCGCGCGCGCCAGACCTGACCCATCCCGCCCGCGCCGAGCGGACTCAAGACCTCGTACGGCCCCAACCGGGATCCGGGCGCCAGATCCGTCACGGGTTACTCCGTCGAAATTTACGCGATTTGAGTATAGGCGCGGCCGGGCCCTCAGCGCATCCGCACGTCTTCGAGATCCAGTTCGTGCTGGAGGCGGTGGAGGACGTCGTCGCCGATGACTTCCTCGTCCCGCAGCTTCAGAAGCTGCTTGCGCTGGGCCTCGACCGCCGTGCGTCGAAGCTCCTTCGACAGCTCGAGCGGCGCGTGCGCGGGGCCTTCGGCCTCGAATCCCTTCAACGACCGCACGCGCTGGACGTACTCCTGCCGAACGCCGTGGACCTGGTGCGCCTGCAGGTTCTGCTCGTCCATCGCCCCGTCGAGGTGGTCGAGCGCCGCTTCGGCGAGCGAGAGGCGCGCCCGCCGCTCTTCCTTCTCCCCCGATCGGTCCTCCTCGACGCGCAGCCAGCGCACGAGCGGCGCGAGCGTGAGCCCCTGGAACACGAGCGTGCCGAGGATGACGGCGAACGTGATGAAGATGATGAGACTGCGCGCGGGGAACGGCCGTCCGTCCGCGAGGACGAGCGGAAGCGACAGGGCCGCCGCGAGCGACACGACGCCGCGCATCCCCGACCAGCCCACGATCACGACCGATTGCCATGGCGGATAGGGGTTCCTCGCGCGGATCTTCGGAAACAGGTAGCGCGGGAGGTACGCGCCCGGGAACATCCAGGCGAGGCGCACGACGACCATCGTTCCGAACGTCGCGAAGATTCCGTCCACGACGACCGGCCAGGGCCAGTCCAGCGTCTTAAGAACCGCCGGTAGCTGGAGGCCGATGAGGACGAAGACGAGAGCGTTGAGAAGGAAGATGAACGTCTGCCAGACGGCCGTGCTCTCGATGCGCATCCGCGACGAGCTGATCCGCGGCACGACCCTTCCCTGCACGACGCCCGCCGTCACGGTCGCGAGGACGCCCGAGACGTGGACGTGCTCGGCCACGATGTACGTCACGAACGAGACGAGGAGCGAAGCCGTCGTCGCGAGGATCGTGTCGTCGAGGTAGCGCTGGGCCTGCGCGAAGAGCCAGCCGAACGCGAGGCCGACCGCGACTCCCCCGGCTACCATCACGCAGAACTCGCCGACGCCCGGCAGGATTGCGAGATGCCCCGTCACGATCGCCGCGCTCGCGAACTTCAGCAGAACGAGGCCGGTCGCGTCGTTCACGAGGCTCTCGCCCTCGAGGATCGTGACGATCTGGCGCGGGAGGCGGACGCGCTGGGCGATGGCCGTCGCGGCGACGGCGTCCGGGGGCGAGACGATGGCGCCGAGGACGAGCGCCGCCGGCCACGGCACGCCCGGAACGAGCGCGACGACGACCGCCGCGACGGCCGCCGTCGTCGCGACGACGAGCCCCACGGCGAGAAGCGAGATGGAGAAGAGGTTTGCGCGAAAGTCGCGCCACGACGTGAAGTAGCCCGCGGCGTAGAGAATCGGCGGGAGGAAGAAAAGGAACACGAGCTGCGGGTCGAGGGAGACGGCCGGAAGCCCGGGCACGAACGCGACGCCCATTCCGCCGATCACGAGGAAAATCGGGTACGGGACCTTCGCCTTCTGGGCGAGGAACGCGAGGAGCGTCGTCAGCCCCAGAAGCGTCAGGATCGTCTCGACGGTCTGCACGAGACGGATTCTCGCTTATGATGCGCCAACTCATGCGTTCGGCGATCGTGGCGGGAGCCTCCGGGCTCGTCGGCGAGCGCCTCCTGCGACGACTGCTCGCAGGAGGTTCGTACGATCGTGTCATCGCGTTCGTTCGCGGCCCGGTCAACCTCACGCACAAGAAGCTCGAGCAGCGCACAGTCGACTACGAGCGCATGGGAAGAATGTCCGCGTTCCCGCGCGCCGAGGACGTCTTCTGCTGCCTCGGGACGACGATCCGGAAGGCGGGCTCGCCCGAGGCCTTCCACGCGGTGGACGTCGGGTACGTCTCACGGCTCGCCGAGGTGTCCGTCCGGGCGGGCTCGACCCAGTTCCTTCTCGTGAGCGCTGTCGGCGCGAGCGCGCAGTCCGGAAACTTCTACCTGCGCTGCAAGGGCGAGGCGGAGGACATGGTCCGGACGCTGCCGTACAAGGGCGTCCAGATCTTCCGCCCGTCGTTCCTCATCGGGCACCGCCGCGAGAAACGTGCCGGCGAAGCCGTCGGAATCGCCCTCGCGCGCGTGCTGTCGGTCGCGATGATCGGCCCCGCAGCGCGCTACCGGCCGATCCGGGCGGACGACGTCGCGAAGGCCATGGTGGCCGTCGCGCTGGAGTCGCCGCCCGGGATCCACGTCTACGAGACGCCGGCGATGCAGGCGCTCGCCGACGACGACGCCGCCTCTATTTGAGACGGGCGAGCGTGTCCGTGAGCCGTTTCTTCTGGTCCTCGGGCGCCATCGAGAGAGCCTTGCGGTAGTTCTCGGCGGCGCCGGCCTTGTCGCCCTTCGTCTCGAGCCCCTCGGCAAGGCTGTCCCACACGTTCCAGCTTCCCGGATGGTCCGCGGCGTTCTTGCGGAAGACCGCGATCGCGTCGTCGATCTTCGCCTCGCCGAGAAGCGCGTAGCCCTGGTTGTTGATGTCGGCCTCGGTCGCGAGCGTCTGGGCCTTCGCGCGCGCCGCCGCCGCGCCGGCCGCGTCCCCCTTGAGGTCGAGGAGGCCGGCCTTCGTGCGCAGGTTCTGGTACGTCGGCGTCATGGAGACGGAACGGTCCGCCCACGTCATCGCCTCGTCGAGGTTCGTCTTGTTCCGAAGGCACCACGCGGCGGCTCCGTTCCAGCCCTGCCAGCCGAAGCGCGGCAGGCCGCGAAGCTGCTCGTGGATGCTCGCAAGGGTGACGGCTATTGCGTCCACGCCGATCGGGACGGAGGCTCGAAGTTTCTCCCAGCGCAGCGTGAGCGCGACGCCGTCCGCGGTCGGCTCGTCGAAGGACCACGTGAGCCGCTCCAGGAATTCGGCTGCCGCCGGCCTGACCGCCGCGCGGACGACGTCCTCTTTCTCGTCGTAGCTGAAGCTCCCCCACGCCTTCGACTGGGAGCTCAGGATGAACGTCCACGTGTCCGCGGCGGGGAGGACGTGGACGCCGTACGTGCCCGCGGGCACGGCCTTGCCGCCGAACGTGAAGGGCGTCGTCGCCGTGAGCGTCGTGTTCTCGTTCGCGCCCGCGCGCCAGACCTGCCCGTAAGGAACGAGCTTGTCCCAGACCTCCCGCTTGTTCACGGCCGGGCGGTGGTACACGACCGTGAAGTCGGCGAGCCCGACCGCCTCGCTCACGCTGGCCGCCGGACTCGCGTCCGGCAGCTTGATCTGCTGCTGCGCGGCCGCGGGAGGGACAAACGCGATAAAGGCCGGGACGAGAGCGAGAAGAACGCGGGTCGTTCGTTTCATGTCTTGCCTCCCTGTATTCACCGTTGAATCTCTTTGAGCGTGAATACGGACGGCAGGACGGCTGGTTTCAGCGCTGCGTGAAGCGCCGGCGCTCGGTGAGCGCGCCGTCCCTCAGAAGGTAGAGCCGGCCCGCCTCGACGCCTTCGAACTTCGCGGCGGCCCCCGTCGCCCCCGGCGGAATGATCTCGACCGTGGCCGCCCTGGCGTCGCCCAGCCCGAAGTGGAGCGGGAGCCACGCCCCGGAGGCGTAGGACGGCCGCAGGATGAACTCCTGCACCTGCCTGAGGCCTCCCGCCGTCACGACGACTTTCGTCCCGAGCACTGTGCGCCGGTCTGCTCCGGCCACCGGCAGGATCTCGAGGGCGTTTCCGGGAGCGGCCGTCGCATTCCGCAGCACGTGCGAACCTCCGATGATCGACGCGATCACGAGGTCCACGCGCCCGTCCCCGTCCACGTCGCCGGCCGCGAGGCCTCGCGCCGAGAGGCGCAGGAGCGCGAAGTCCCCCGACGACGGCGTCGCGTCCTCCATCCGGCCGCCGCCCGCGTTGCGGTAAAGGACGGGCGGCTGCTTGTAGCTGCGGTCGCCGCGCGCGTACGGACCGAGGCTCTTGCTGTTCCCGAACAGCCGCGCCATCGTCATGATCATCTTCGGGATCAGGTGACCCGAGACCATGACGAGGTCGGGGCGCCCGTCGTCGTCGAGGTCGACGATGTCCGTCCCCCACTGGACGTACGGAAGAGACGGGCGCTCCACGCCCGAGGCCTCGGTGGCGTCGTCGAACAGCGCGCCCTCGACGTTCCGGTAGAGCGTCTTCGGCTCGCCCGCGAAGTTCGTGACGACGATGTCCGGCCGGCCCTTGCCGTCGAGGTCCCCGATCGCGACGCCCATTCCGGCGCGCGCCTCCTTGTGGTCGCGCCTGCCGGCACCCGTCTCGACCGTCACGTCCTCGAACGCGCCACCTCCCTTGTTGCGGTAGAGGACGTTTGTCGTCCGGTCGTTCGCGACGTACAGGTCGGGCGCTCCGTCGCCGTCGTAGTCGAAGAACACGGCGGACAGGCCGCGGCCGCCCGTGTTGAGGACGCCGGCCTCCTTCGCGCGCTCGACGAACCGGCCGTCCTCGCCCTGCACGTTCAGCTTCGCCTCCTGTCCCTCGTAGTCCTCGGGGACGCGGACCTCGAGCGCACCGAAAGAGTTCTCCTTCGCGTACTCCGTGTCGAGGTAGCCGACGACGTAGAGGTCGACCCGCCCGTCCCCGTTCACGTCGCCAGCCGCGAGGCCGACCGAGTAGCCGGGCGCGACGAGGCCGCGTTCGGCGGCCGCGTCGCGGAACGTCCCGTTCCCGAGGTTCTTCCAGAGCTCGATCTTCCCGACTCCCGTCACGACGAGGTCGAGATGCCCCTCCCCGTCGAGGTCTACCCAGTAGGCGCCCATCCTCCAGCCGCAGGACTTGATCCCCGAGCGCGCCGTCACGTCCTCGAACGTGCCGTCGCCCCGGTTCCGGTAGAGCGCGCCGCACGGGCCGGCGTCCGGTTTCTTCCCGCTCGCGGCCGAGCCCGCAAAGAAGAGGTCCGGGAACGAATCCCCGTTGAAGTCCCCCATCGCAACGCCCGCGCCCATCGTGGCGAGATTGCGGCCGTGCCTGAGGTCGGCGTCGTAAGAGAACGTGATGCCCGACTTCTTCGTGACGTCGGTGAAGCGGATCGGGGAACGAGGAAGAGACGAGGAGAAAGAGGGGATTTCCTCGAATGAGTAAGAGAGCAGCGGGGCGAGCAGGAGCGCTGCGAGTGCGTTTGCGGCCAGCCCCCTCCACCTTCCAGGAAATCTCTCTCTCATCTCTCTCCGAGCGCCTTCCGGAACCGCTCCGGGCCGACCTCCCGCGTGAGCGTCTCCTCGAGGAACTTCGGGTCCGGGTGGCATTCCGTGTCGGGGTACGGGTATGCCGACATCGCGTGGAACGGCCACGGGCCATAGCTCTGGCCGGTCACGGTGTTCTTGTCGAAGTCCTTGTCCCAGCCGTCCGACACGACGATCCAGTCCCTCTTCCAGCCCACAGGCAGCCGCGGCAGATTCGCCGCATCGAACGTGATCCGAATCGCGTCGCCTCCCTTGAAGACGACCCAGCGGTCGTCCGTCCTCGAAAGCAGCTCCGTCACGTCGCCGAGGCGCGTGATCCTGCCGGGCACGTCTTCCCAGGCCGGGGCCGCGCTCGCGTCGCCGTGGTCGAAGACCTCGGGGCCGTCCGGCGTCTCGCGCAGCCGCCGCGAGAACCCGCGCTCGGAGAGAACCGCCTTCGCGGGCGGCAGGAGCGTCGTGACGACGTTCGCGGCAGGGTCGTCGACGGTGACGTACGCCTCGTCCCAGAAGATCGCCATCGTCGTCCGGATCCTCACGCGCGGGTCGGCGGGGTCAACGAGCCCCGTCAGGTCGACCGGCATCGTCTTCGTCTTCCCGGCCGGAAATCCGAACGACTCCAACCCGACCTTCCAGCCTCCCCTGCCGTCGGGCACCTCGAGGACGGGCGGAAAATGCACGAAATCCCTACGCTGCGAGAGGGAGACGTTGATCGACGTGTCCGTGTAGAAGATCCAGCCGTTCAGGAAGAGGACGACGCGGCTTCCCGTCGCGACCGGGCCGAGGTCGAGGACGAGCGCGTGCTCGTTCCTTACGCCCTGGTAGGCCGTCTCGGGGCCCGGGTCGACGTAGACCCTGTCGGCGTGCGCGAGACGCTCCGTCACGTTCTCCGTGCGGCCGGACGCGTCGGACCACGCGGCCCGCACCGGGCGAGGCGAAACGACCGTGAACAGCCTCTTCTCGGTTACACCGGGGATCATCCGTTCGTTCGGGACGACTGACGTTCCGAGGGGGTGGTCGACTGCCATGAGCGAGACCTCGTCGAGGTACGCCGCCTCCCAGAGCTCCTCCGTGTAGTCGAGAAGGAGCTTCCCGTCCGGCGTCGGCGCGAGCATGCCCTCCGGAACGAGCAGCCATTCGCGGGCGTCGGCGCCCGCGAGGTGGACGCCGTCGTAGAGAAGGCCGATGGGCGCGCGGCCGAGCGCGTCGGACACGAAGCTCCAGACGCCCGTCTGGCCGTTGTGCGCGTATACGAACGGGCAGGAGCCCTTCAGCTGCTGGACTTCCTTCACGACCGTCTTCGCCTTCTGGTCGAAGAGGTTCTGCGGGACGCCGTTCGTCCACGTCGCGCGCACGACGTCGGCCTTCGTGCGCGTGCCAAGGCCGACGTGCACTGGCCACAGGCCCGCGGTGCGCGTCACGACGAGGTTCCCCGCCTTGACCTCGACGAGGCTCCCGACGCCGCCGCGGTTCACCTTGCCCGAGCCTGCCGCGAGGCCCTCGAGCGCGACGACCAGCCAGCCGTTCGCGTTGCCGCCGTCGTTGATGAGGACGGACGTCTTGCCTCCCGCCGAGACGAGGAGGTCGAGATCGCCGTCCCTGTCGACGTCCCAGGCGAGGAGACTGTCGATGTTCGGAGAAGAAAGAGAAAGAGAAGACGAAGATTTCTTAGAAGGTGAAGAGAAGATCGCCCATTCGGCAAACCTCCCGCCTCCCTGGTTGCGCCAGGCCTGCAGACCGTCCGAAGAGGCCGCGATGACGTCCGGAAATCCGTCGTTGTCGAAGTCCCCGAGCACGACCGCCCGCACCGCGGCCGAGGCGGGCGCCCCGTCGAGCCCGCTCCCCGCGCCTTCCAGGAAACTTCCATCGCCCTTGCCGATGAGCAGGCGAAGCCCCTTCGCGGTGCCCACCAGGATGTCCGGAATCCCATCCCCGTTCACGTCTTCAACCGCGAGGTCCGTCGCGCCGGGGACGTGGAGCGGGACCGTCCGGAAGACGCCCTGCCGGAGGTTCAGACGCAGGACGAGGTCGCCCTTCGCGTCGATCGCGACGAGGTCGAGGTCGCCGTCGCGGTCGACATCGGAGGCGACGGCCTTCTTCGACTGGAACGCGGCGTCGCCCGTCCTCGCGGTCACGTCGGTGTAGGTGCCGTCGAGGTTGTTGCGCAGGAGCTGGTCGGGCTTCGGCCCGCCCAGAAGATAGACATCGAGGTCGCCGTCCAGGTCGTAGTCGAAGAACACGGCGGAGCCAAAACCGGCCGGCACCGGATAGACCTCGGCCGTGCCCGAATTCCGGATATCCACTTTTCTCAGCAATCTCCCGGGGTCCTCTTCGGACGCTACGGGCGCCCGAAACGACACCGGTATGGAAGGCCCCGCCGATGCGCGAAGACTCTCTTCCACCTTCGAAGAAAATCTCTCGACGGGCAGCCCGACGACCTGTGTGAACACTTCGCCGAGAGACTGCTGGTACCGCGGCGTCACGCGCTGGACGTTCTCGAGGACGCGCACCTTGACGGCGGCCGTCTTGAGGTCGCCCTTGCCGAGCGCGTCCTTCGCCTCGGAGAGAAACTGGCGGGCGCGCGCGTCGCCGTCCGACACGAGCGGCTCGAGCTCGCCGAGCGTCTTCCTCGCGGCCGCGGCGTCGCCGGCCTCGACCTCGAGCAGCAGGAGCTTCAGCCGCGCGGGCAGGTTCGCGGGAGAGCGCTGGGCGATCTCCGAGAGAAACGTCCGCCGCTTCGCCTTCTCCGCGTCGCCGGCAGCCGGATCGGAGTCCACGCTGCGCGCGTAGCGCCAACGGGACTCGAGGTCGCGCGGGTCGAGGGCGGCGGCTTTCTCGAGGGCGGAACGCATGTCGGCGGGGCGATTGCGTTCGTTCTCGAGGGCGGCCCGGATCGCCCAGACGTCCGCTCGGTCTCCCGCCTTCGCGAGAAGCGCCTCGGCTCCCCCAAGGTCCTTCTCGCGCAGCGCGGCCACGGCCCCGTCCGCGAGCGGCAGCGCCTCCCCCGGCACGAGCTCCGCGAGCTTCGCGAACGTCGCCCGGGCGTCCTTCGCCCTGTCCTCCTCGAGCTGGGCGAGCCCCAGGTTGCGCAGCGCCAGAATCTTCGACGCCGAGGGATTTTCTGCGAATGAAAGAGGGGCGGCGGTGAGTGCGGCGCAAAACGCGACGAGTCGCAGCGCGGTGCGGCGTTCGAAGAGAGACTTCATCAAAGGTAATTATGGCCGGAGATACTCCTCTTCACCTTCTAAGCAGATCTCTCTTCTCTTCTCTCCCCTCAACGAGCGTCACCCTCGTGCCCGCGGGCACGTCCACGAGCGTGTCGCGGCGGCCATCCGGCCAGCGGATCTCGATGCGGTCGGCCTTCGCGTTCGCTCCCATGCCGAAGAGGAGGTCGTGGGACGACTGCGACATGAGCGACGAGCCCGCGCGCACCTCGCGCAGCTGGACCCGGCCGCCGGCGTGGAGCCGCACGACCGCCCCGAGCGCATCGCGGTTGAATCCTGACGGCGTGGAGAGGCGCAGGACGACACGCCCTCCTCCGTCGGCGCCCCAGCGGTTCGCGTACATGAGGATCGGCCCGCGGAAGCTGGCGACGACGACTTCGGGCGCGCCGTCGCCGTCGAGGTCCGCGTAGGCGAGGCCGCGCGTGTCCTCGCGCGTGTCGAATCCCTCGACGAACGACCGCTCCTCGAAGGTCCCGTCGCCGCGGTTCCAGAACAGTTTCTTGGGCGTGTGCGACGCCATGCCGTTCGCCCCGAAGTCGATCCCGCCCCAGACGCCGTCGTGGAAGTTCACGCCCTCCCTGCCCATCGCATTCCAGAACCCGATCTCGTCATCCTTACCGGTCGTCGCGCGGAACATCCCGTTCACGACGAGGAGGTCCTCGCGACCCTTGCCGTCGAGGTCGACGAACTCCGTGCCCCAGGCCCAGCCTCCGTCGGCGACGCCCGCGCGCTCGGACACCCTCTCGAACTTCATCCCGCCGAGGTTGCGGAAGAGACCGTCGCCGCGGGTTCGTTGCGTCATGATCTTCGCCATCCAAGGCCGCGCGAAAAATGAGCCCGGGACCGCCGGCATCGGCCAGCGCGAGTCGCGGAGGATCCATTGGAAGGGCGTCCAGTAGTCCGTGACGTGGAGGTCCCAACGTCCGTCACCGTCGAAGTCGCCCCACGTGCAGCCCATCCCGTAGCCCTCGTCCTCGACGCCGCTCTCCTTCGCGATGTTGACGAAGCGCGGGTGGCCCGGCGTCGAGCGGTTCTCGAAGAGAGAGTTGACCCCGAAGTCGTTCGCGACGTAGAGGTCGTCGTCCCCGTCGTCGTCCACGTCGCAGGCGGACGCGGCGAATCCCCAGCCCGTGTCTCCCAGGCCGGAGGCCGCCGTCTCATCCACGAAGAAGGGGTGGCCATCCCGGTCCACGTTTCGGAAGAAGCGGTCGCCGACGCCGTTGAGTCCGCGGTACGAGGGCCCCGTCGTTCGCGCGTCGCCGTAACACGCGACGAAGAGATCCACGCGGCCGTCGCGGTCCGCGTCGAAGAACACGGCCGACGTGAACGGCGCCGACAGGCCCCCGAGCCCCCACGCGTCCGTGACGTCGCGGAACTTCCCGTGCCCGAGGTTCTTCAGCAGGCGGCAGGGCGAGACGTGGTTCGTGAGGAAGAGGTCCGGCAGGCCGTCGCCGTCCACGTCCGCCGCGACGCCGCCGGAGGCCTCCATGTCGGGCAGGAGGTCGAGACCCGACCCCGCCGTCGCATCGCGAAAGCGGCCGAGTCCGTCGTTGAGGAACAGACGCGGACGCCTGCCGGGCACGATCACGTCGACGGCGCCGTCGCCGTCCACGTCCACGAGCAGCACGCCGGGGTGGTGGTGCGTCGCGGGCAGGCAGAGGTTCGTCGCCTCCACCGGGTCGAGCGCTTCGTTCGTGACGCCGAGACCGCGCTCGGCGGCCTCTTCGAAGAGGTGCGGCAGGCCTGCCTGAATGTTCCCGGGACCGCCGACGGCGCGAGAGGCCCGGAGCGTCCAGGGCGCTGAGTCCGCCGGGCGTTCGAAATCGAGGTCGAAGAACGCGAGCGACGCGACGCGTTCGGGATCCCTCCGGCCTTCGAGCCGGACTTCGAGGCGAAGGGTGATCTTCGAAGAGGATTTCTTCTGAAGGTCGACGATCCGGAATCCCGCAGCACAACGACTCTGGCAGGCGCGACGCCACCGTCGCGAGAGTTCGGCCAGCGGGCCAGCGCCCTCGCCGTTCCCGAGGCTTTCCGGCGCGGGGCGCAAGCCCTCTTCACCCTCGAAGAAATATTCTCCGATCCCCTGAACCGTTCCCGCCGCGCCGCGGGAGTAGTCCTCCAGCGTCGGCATCGGCCCCGTCGCGCCGCAGCCGGCGCCGAGAACTGCCACCGCGAGGACCGGAAGGAACCGACGCACGCCGCGATATTAGCCAGATCGAGTCTCCGTCCCGTACTCAACCCGAAGGCATAATCGCCGCGTGCCCCGTTTCCTCCGCGCTTCCGCATCCCTCCTCGCGGCGGCCCTGTGCGTGGCGTGCGCGTCCGCGCCGGACACACCGAAGGCGCCCGAGACGCGCTGGGCGCCGCCGCCGGACGCGATTCCGCCCTCTCCGACGCCCCTGCCACCGCCCCCCGAAGCGTTGCCGGAGAAGCTCGCGAACCGCACGATCTCCCTCTACGAGGCGATCGACGTCGCTCTCGCGAACAGCCCCGTGACGCGCCAGAGCTGGCTCCTCACGCAGTCCGCGGCGGCCGACGTCGGAAGCCGCCGCTCGGCGTACTACCCCGCCGTCGAGGCGGACTTCTCGGGCACGCGGCAGCAGCAGAGCTCCCTCGGCGGTTCCGTCACGGCGCTCTCGACGACGTACGCGCCGTCCGTGAGCCTCAACTGGCTCCTCCTCGACCTCGGGGGGCGCGGCGCCGACGTCGAGGAGGCGAAGCGCCGGCTCTACGCGGCGGACTTCATCCACAACGCCGTCATGAACGACCTGATCCTCGGGGTCGCGCAGGCGTACTACCTGTACGAGGGGGCCCGGGCGCTCCTCGTCGCCCAGGACGCCAGCCTCAAGCAGGCCCGCGAAAACTACGCCGCCGCCGAGGAGCGCCACCGCGCCGGCGTCGCGACGATCGCGGACGTCCTCCAGGCCCGGACGGTGGTCTCGCAGCAAAAGCTCGCGTACGACCAGGTGAGCGGCCAGATCCAGACGTTCCGGGGCCAGCTCGCGACGACCCTCGGCGTGCCCGTGAACCTGCCGGTCGAAGCCGCCGACCTCCCCGCCGACGTGCACGAGGACGCCTCGGTCGCGTCCGTCGACCGCCTCATCGCGGAAGCCGAGAAGAGCCGCCCCGAGCTGGCCGCCGTGCGCGCCCGGGCGCAGGCGGCGCACGCCCGCGTGACGTCCGCGCGGTCGGCCGGCCTCCCGACCCTCTCGGCGTCGGCCTTCGCGGGCCGCAACTACTACGATTTCCTGGGCGAGAGCGTCCCCTACACGACGAACTACTCGCTCGGCCTCTTCCTGCGTGTTCCGCTCTTCACGGGCGGGAAGACGGTCTACGACACGCGGAGCGCGGAGGCGGCCGCGCGCGCCGCGGACGCCGGGGCCGAGACCTACGCGCAGCAGGTGATCTTCCAGGTGTGGAACAGCTACTTCGGAGTCCAGACGGCGGCACAGCAGGTGCGCGCCTCGAAGGACCTCCTCGCGAGCGCGAGGGAATCCGCGGAGGTTGCGCGCGGGCGCTACCGCGAAGGCGTCGGCTCCATCCTCGACCTCCTCACCGCCGAGAGCGCCCTCGCGAACGCCCTCGCGCAGGACGTGCGAAGCCGCGCCGGATTCCTCCTCGCCGTCGCGCAGCTCGCGCACGACGCCGGCACAGCCGACGAAACCCTGATCCCGGTACCACCACGGAAGGAATCTCCATGAGACGGATTCTCCCTGCCCTCCTCCTTGCCGCCACGCTCGGCGGCTGCAAACCCGCCGAGCGCAAGGCGTCCGGACCGCCGGCCGTCCCCGTGACCGCGGCGCTCGTCGAGAGCATGGACGTCCCGCTCGAGGTCACGGCCGTCGGGCGCGCGGATGCGTACTCGAGCGTGGCCGTGCGGACGCGCGTCGGAGGCGAGGTCATGAGGGTGGCGTTCCGCGAAGGCCAGGACGTAAGGGCCGGCGACCTTCTCTTCGAGCTCGACCGCCGGCCTTACCAGGCGGCGATGGCCGAGGCCGAAGCGAATCTCGAACGCGACCGCGCGCGGGCGCGGGAGGCCGCCGAGAACCTCAAGCGCTACGCCGAGCTCGTCAAGAAGGACTACGTCACGAAGGAGCAGTTCTCGCAGGCGACGGCGAACGCCGACGCGCTGAGGGCGACGGTCAAGGGCGACGAGGCCGCGCTCGAGACGGCGCGCCTGAACGCCGCGTACTGCACGATCGCGGCGCCGATCTCCGGCCGCACGGGCGGGCTTCTCGTCCACCCCGGGAACCTCGTCAAGGCCAACGACGACCGCGCGCTCGTCGTCATCAACCAGGTCGAGCCGATCTACGTGACGTTCTCGGTTCCCGAGGCCGCGCTGGCGGACGTGAAGAAGCGCGCCGCCGCCGGGACCCTGAAGGTCTCCGCGCTCCCGAACAACCCGGGGGCCGCTGCTTCCGAGGGCGACCTCACGTTCATCGACAACGCCGTGGACCCGACGACCGGGACGATCAACCTCCGGGCCACGTTCCCGAACCGCGAGCGGGCGCTCTGGCCGGGCCAGTTCACGAACGTCTCGCTCGTCCTCGCGACGGACTCGGGGGCGACGGCCGCGCCGAACACCGCGGTGCAGCCGGGCCAGGCGGGCTCGCTCGTCTACGTCATCAGGGCCGACGACTCGGTCGAGGCGCGGCCCGTCACGGTCCGGCGCGTTTTCAAGCAGTGGTCCGTCATCGAGAAGGGCCTCGTGCCCGGCGAGAAGGTCGTCACGGACGGCCAGCTGCGTCTCGCACCGGGAGTGAAAGTAACCGTCAAGAAATGAACATCTCTGAGTTGTTCATTCGGCGGCCCGTCGCGACGACGCTCGTGATGCTCGGGATCCTCTTCTTCGGCATCGTGGGCTACAGCCTCCTGCCCGTCTCCGACCTCCCGAACGTCGACTTCCCGACGATCCAGGTCACGGCGGCGCTACCCGGCGCGAGCCCGGAGACCATGGCCTCGGCCGTCGCGACGCCGCTCGAGAAGCAGTTCACGACGATCGCGGGCCTCGACAACATGACGTCGACGAGCATCCTAGGCGTCACGCAGATCACGCTCCAGTTCAGCCTCAGCCGCAGCCTCGACGGGGCCGCGCAGGACGTTCAGGCCGCGATCGGCGCCGCCTCGCGCCAGCTGCCGCCCGGAATGCCGACGCCGCCCACGTACCAGAAGGTGAACCCGGCCGACCAGCCGGTCCTCTTCCTCGCGCTCACGACGCCAACGCTGCCGCTCCCGGTCCTGAACGAGTACGCCGAGACGATGATGGCGCAGCGCATTTCGACCGTCTCCGGCGTCGCGCAGGTGCAGATCTTCGGCGCGCAGAAGTACGCCGTGCGGGTCCAGCTCGATCCTCGCGCGCTCGCGTACCGGGGCATCGGGATCGACGAGGCGTCCGCCGCCGTCGCCTCGGCGAACGTGAACATCCCGACCGGCACGCTCTGGGGCCCGAACACGGCCTACTCGGTCATGGCGACCGGCCAGCTCACGGAGGCCGCCCAGTACGGTCCGCTCATCATCGCGTACCGCAACGGCTCGCCCGTGCGCGTCCGGGACGTCGGCCGCGCCATCGACAGCACCGAGAACGACAAGACGGCCGCGTGGTACATCGACGCGACGGGCTCCCCGCGCGGGGTCGTTCTCGCGATCCAGAAGCAGCCCGGCACGAACACGGTGGCGGTCGTCTCGGCGATTCGAAGGCTCCTCCCGCAGTTCCAGTCGGCGCTCCCGGGCTCGGCGAAGCTGAACATTCTTTTCGACCGGTCGCAGTCCATCCGCGAGTCCGTCGCCGACGTAAAGTTCACGCTCTGGCTCACGCTCGCCCTCGTCGTCCTCGTGATCTTCCTGTTCCTCAGGAACCTCTCCGCCACGGTCATCCCGTCGCTCGCCCTCCCCCTCTCGATCGCCGGGACGTTCGCGGCGATGTACGCGCTCGACTACAGCATGGACAACCTCTCGCTGATGGCGCTCACGCTGTCGGTGGGCTTCGTCGTGGACGACGCGATCGTCGTTCTCGAGAACATCGTCCGGCACCTCGAGATGGGCGAGCAGCCCTTCGAGGCCGCCCTGAACGGGACGAAGGAGATCGGCTTCACGATCCTGTCGATGACGATCTCGCTCGCGGCCGTCTTCATCCCGCTCCTCTTCATGGGCGGGATCATCGGGCGGCTCTTTCGCGAGTTCGCCGTCACGATCGCCGTCGCGATCCTCGTTTCGGGCTTCGTATCGCTGACGCTCACGCCCATGCTCTGCGCGCGGTACCTGAGGGCGCACGGGAAGGACGAGCGGCACGGCCGGCTCTACCTCGCCTCCGAGCGCGTCTTCGACGGCTCCCTCGCGTTCTACGAGCGCGGCCTGAAGTGGGCCCTCGGCCACCAGCGCGCCACGATGATCTTCTCGGGCGTCATCCTCCTCGCCACGGCGTGGCTCTTCGCGCGCGTCCCGAAGGGCTTCATCCCCTCCGACGACAACGGGCAGATCTTCGCGCCCACCGAGGCCGCCCAGGGCATCTCGTTCGAGTCCATGGTCGAGCACCAGAAGGCCGTCGCGGCCATCCTGGCCGAGGACCCGGCCGTCGACGGGTTCATGTCCAGCTGCGGCAATCGCGGCAACGACACGCGCGGCGGCAACCAGGGCATGATGTTCGCCCGCCTAAAGCCGCGCAGCGAGCGCCCGCCCGTCGACGTGATCGTCCAGCGCCTCCGCTCGAAGCTCGCGCAGGTCCCCGGAATCCGCGTCTATCCGCAGGTGCTCCCTCCGATCCGCCTCGGCGGAAGCCTGACGCGCGCCCAGTACCAGTTCACGCTCCAGGCGTCCGACACGAAGGACCTCTACCTCGCCGCGCCGGCGCTCGAGGAGAAGCTCCGGTCCCTCAAGGGCCTGCAGGACGTCAACAGCGACCTCCAGCTCCGGAACCCGACGGCGTACCTCACGATCGACCGGGACCGGGCGTCATCCCTCGGCGTCACGCCCGAGTCGCTCGAGAACGCGCTCTACACGGCGTATGGCTCGCGGCAGATCTCGACGATCTACGCGCCGAACAACGAGTACCAGGTCATCATGGAGCTCCTTCCCGAGTTCCAGCGCGACCCGTCCGCCTTCCAGCTCCTCTACGTGCGCTCGAAGAAGGGCGACCTCGTCCCGCTCTCGGCGATCACGCACCTCGAGCGGACGGTCGGCCCGCTCGCCGTGACCCACGCGGGGCAGCTCCCCGCGGTCACGCTTTCCTTCAACCTCGCGCCCGGCGTCTCGCTCGGCGACGCCGTCGTCGAAATCAACAGGATCGCGCGCGATTCTCTCCCCGCGACGATCCAGACGAGCTTCCAGGGAACGGCCCAGGCGTTCGAGGCGTCGCAAAAGGGCCTCGGGCTCCTCCTCCTCGTCGCGATCCTCGTGATCTACATGGTCCTCGGCATCCTGTACGAGGATTTCCTCCACCCGATCACGATCCTCTCGGCCCTCCCGTTCGCGGGCTTCGGCGCGCTCCTCACGCTTCTGATCTTCAGGACGGAGCTCTCGATCTACGCGTTCGTCGGCGTCATCCTGCTCGTGGGCCTCGTCAAGAAGAACGGCATCATGATGGTCGACTTCGCCGTCGAGGCTCGGCGCCGCGGCAGGGCCGCCGAGGAAGCGATCTACGAGGCCTGCGTCGTGCGGTTCCGGCCGATCATGATGACGACGATGGCGGCGCTCATGGGCACGCTGCCGATCGCGCTCGGGTTCGGAGCGGGCGCCGAATCGCGCCGGCCGCTCGGCCTCGCGGTCGTCGGAGGTCTCCTCTTCTCCCAGATGATCACGCTCTACGTCACGCCGGTCTTCTACGTCCAGATGGACCGGGTGGACGGCTGGCTGAAGAGGAAGAGAGGCTAGGAAGCCTCGAGCAGCCGGGCCACGACGTCCGCCGCGCTGTAGGAGGTCTCGCCGGGCCGGAGGAAGCGGGCGATGTCCGCCACGTCGTCGCCCGAGGTCACGAGCGTCTTCTCGGCGATTCCGCCGCGCGTCTGCGGGATCCCGACGTCGGCCATGAGGGCGTTGCAAAGGCACTTGCGGCCCTGGGCGTTCTCTTCCCCGCCGCCCTTGGCGACGTACTGGGCCACGGGCTCGGAGGCGCAGCGGTAGCCGGTCGCGCCATCGTCCTTCCGGTACGGCTCCCGCAGGTAACCGAGGTCGCAGATCCGGGTGCGCGCGAGGTACTCGGCTTCGGACGACATCGTGCCCTCGAGCTGGACGACCTTGAACGGGAAGCCCGTGGGTGATGCGACGGGATCCGTGAAGACGTGGGCCTCGCCCGTCCGCGCGAGGGCCAGGACGCGCGCCTTCGTCACGGCGTCGAGGCCCGACTCGTCGCAGTACGCGAACGCAGTTCCGACCTGGACGCCCGCCGCTCCGCTCGCAAGCGCGTCCTGAAGGCCCTCGGCCGTTCCGCGCCCGCCGGCCAGCCAGAACGGCAGCCCCAGCTCGCGCATCTTCCCGAGGTCCACGACGTCGCGCTCCCCGTACACGGGCTCGCCGGCCGCCGAGAGCGCCGGCTTTCCGCGGGGCGGCGCGTTGTGGCCGCCCGCCGTGGGGCCCTCGATGATGAAGCCGTCGACGCGCCCGTTCGCCTTGCGCTGGAGCGTGAGGGCGAGAGTGTTCGACGCGATGATCGGAAGGAACAGCGGCCGCTTCAGCGCCGGGGGCTCGCCTTCGATCCAGTCGGAAGGATTGAAGCGCATAAGCGTGTCATCGCCTTCGACGGAGCCCGTGATGGCGAGCGGGTACTCGGCCGCTTCGTGCAGGACGAAGTGGTCGAGGATGCCCGGGACGCGAATCGGAATCCCGGCGCCCATCAGAACGGCCGCGACGCCCGCGAGCATCGCCCCGTAGATCGACGGCAGCACCGGCAGCTGGATCTTCTCGAGATAGTTGATCCCGACCGGCCCGGCGTGACCCTCGCGCGCGAGGAAGACCTCGACGAAGTTCCCGACGATGCACAGCTCCACGAGCTCGCGAGCCGACCCGGTGCGGGCATACATCGGAATCGCCCGGTAGGGCGCGCCCTCCGGCCGGCCCCCCTCGACGAAGTACTTCTTCAAGACGCGGCCCGCCATATCGGGGAACGGAAAGGCGGCGATCGCGCGGCGCATGTGGCCGCCCGCGTCGCCGTCCTGCAAACGCCGCGCGAGAATCACGTCGAGCGCCGTGCCCGAGACGACGCCGAGCTGGCCGAGACGCGAAACGGCGTTCGCCAGAGACCAGTTCGAGACGCCGGCGCCCATGCCGCCCTGGATGATCTGCGGAAGTACCGGCATAAGGCCTTTCCGGCCTGGAAGTCGGCCGGAGTCAGAATACAACGAAACAGGCAGCCGACCGGAGGATCCGTGGACTTTTCCGAGCCCGAAAAAGTGAAACACCTTCGTCAACTCGTGCGCGACTTCGTCGAGACGGAAATCGTTCCGCTCGAGCCGAAGTTCCTGAACGAGGGCTGGCATTCCGTGGCACCCGCGCTCGAGGCCGTCCGGCGCCGGGCGCGCGGCACGGGCCTCTTTGCGGCGCACCTTCCGGCGGCATGGGGCGGCGCCGGCCTCTCCCTCGTCGAGTTCGCGCACATGAGCGAAGAGCTGGGCCGCTCGCCGCTGGGGCACTACGCCTTCAACGTGCAGGCGCCGGACGTCGGGAACATGGAGCTCCTTCTCGGGCACGGCACGGACGCCCAGAAGGAACGCTGGCTGCGCCCGCTCGTCGAAGGCTCGATCCGGAGCTGCTTCACGATGACGGAGCCGGAGTTCGCGGGCTCGAACCCCGTGTGGATGGGCACGACCGCGAAGCGGGACGGCGGCGACTGGGTGATCCGCGGCCACAAGTGGTTCGCGTCGTCGGCCGACGGCGCCGCGTTCGCCGTCTGCATGGCCGTCACGGATCCCGACGCGGCGCCCCACCGGCGCGCGAGCCTGATCCTCGTTCCAACGGACACTGCGGGCTTCTCGATCCTCCGGAACATCTCGGTCATGGGCCACCGCGGCGGCGGCTGGGCGAGCCACGCGGAGGTCGGCTACGAGGGCGCGCATGTGCCGCTCGGGAACCTCCTCGGAGGCGAGGGCGACGGTTTCGCGCTCGCGCAGGAGCGCCTCGGCCCGGGGCGCATCCACCACGCGATGCGCTGGATCGGCGTCTGCGAGCGCGCCTTCGAGATCATGTGCCGCCACGCCGCCACGCGCGAGATCGCGCCGGGGACGCCGCTCGGGACCCGGCAGCTCGTCGAGGCCGCCGTGGCGGAGAGCCGCGCGGACATCCACTCCGCGCGGCTCGTCGTCCTGCACGCCGCGTGGCTCCTCGAGAAGGACGGAGCAAAGGCGGCGCGCGAGGAGATCTCCCTCGTCAAATTCACGGCGGCGCGCGCGCTCCAGCGCGTCCTCGACCGCGCCCTGCAGACGCTCGGCGGCCTCGGGATGACGGACGACACGCCTCTCGCGTTCTGGTACGCGCACGAACGCGCCGCGCGCATCTACGACGGCCCGGACGAGGTCCACCTCTCCTTCGTCGGGCGGCACACGCTCGGGCGGTTCGGGCTCCCGGCTCGCGGATGAGCGGAGTCGACGCGGCGGGTGAGGTCCGAAGAGAGGATTCTTTCGATGAAGGTGCCCTCGCTGAATTCCTCCGGGGAGCGTTTCCGGAGAGCGGCTCCGCGGCGGGCGACGCGGAGGTCGGGGTCCTGCAGTTCGGCGCCGGCCACTCGAATCTGACCTACCTCGTCACGTTCGGCGGGCGCGAGATGGTCCTGCGCCGAGCACCGCGCGGCGTCGAAGTGAAGACCGCCCACGACATGCGCCGCGAGTTCGACGTCCTGTCCGCCCTCGCTCCTCTCCATTCGAAGGCTCCAAAGGCCCTCGCGTTCTGCGACGACCCCTCGGTGATCGGCGCTCCCTTCTTCCTCATGGAGCGGGTCCGGGGTCTCATCCTTCGCTCTTCCGAACCGCCGGCCGGCGTCCATTTGCCGCCGCCGCGGATGCGCGCTCTCTCGGAGGCATTCGTCGACTCCCTCGCCGCGCTGCACGAGCTGGACGTCTCGTCGGGGCCTCTCGCTGCCCTCGGAAAGCCCGAGGGCTACGCCATCCGGCAGGTCGCCGGCTGGACCGCGCGCTGGATACGCGCCAAGATGGAGGACGTCCCCGCGCTCGACGCGGCCGCCGCGTGGCTCGGCGGACGCGTACCTGCCGCTTCGCGCCCCGCGCTCGTCCACAACGACTTCAAGTACGACAACCTCGTGCTGGACGCCGGGGACCCGACGCGGATCGTCGCCGTGCTCGACTGGGAGATGGCGACGCTCGGTGATCCGCTTCTCGACCTCGGAACCACGCTGGGCTACTGGATCGACCCCGACGACGCGGCCGAGGTCCGGGCGCTGCCGTTCGGGGGGACGCTCATCCCGGGGAATCTCCCGCGCGCCGAGGTCGCCGCGCGCTGGGCCGAGCGGGCGGGGCGTCCCGACGCCGACGTACTGTTTGCTTACGTCTTCGGCCTGTTCAAGATCGCGGTCATCGCCCAGCAGATCTACCGCCGCTTCGCCGAGGGGGCGACGACGGACCCGCGCTTCGCCGCGATGCTCGAAGGCGTGCGTGTCCTCGGCCGGCAGTCGGCGCTCGCCCTCGAACGGGGCCGGATCGACCGGCTGGGTTTCTGACGCAACGAGTTGACGCGGCGCGTAATCTGCCCTATATTTCCTCTGCTGAGGGAGGTGCCCATGAGCCCAGCTCAAAAGCCGAGCCCGACCCTCCCGGAGTCCGGCTCGAGCCTGAACACCGAGGGTCATCACACGTGCACGCGCTGCCCCGTCTGTTCGACCGAGGCCTGCGCCGTCCTGGAAGAGCTCGGGATGTTCTGCGAGACGATGTGCGCCGCGAGCCAGGCGGAGGCCGCCGACAGGACCGGGGAGCTCAAGGGCTTCGCGGCGGCGTGACCCGGGCGGACGTCAGCGTCCGCCCAGGATCCTGAAGAAAGCGGACTTCCCGAGGCGCCTGGCGTAGTCGAGCGGAGTCTCGCCGCCAATGGTCTCTTTCAGCGGCGCGCCCGCCTTGACGAGCGCCTTCGCCAGGTCGAGGTCGTTCGCCCACACGCACGCCCAGAGGCAGCCCCGCGGGGACGCGCCGGCGCCCAGTAGCAGCTTGACGAGGCCGGGATTGCGCCCCCAGCCAACGGCGTACCAGAGCGGCGTCGCCTTGAAGCTGCCCCCCTCGTCGGGAATGTCGTGCAGGGCGTTGGGATTCGAGCCGGCTTTCAGGAGCGCTTTCGCCACGCGGAGAGACTCCGCAACGTCGCGCCCGTCCTTCTCGCCGTTCGTGCGTGCGCAGCGATGGAGCGCGGTGCGGCCGCGCTCGTCCACGACACGCGCAAGAGCCCGGTCCTCGCGGAGGCCGGCCGAAACCGTCTCGACGTCCCAGTGGGCCGCGGCGTCGAAGAACTTCTTCCGGTTCACCCGGGGGAAGGATAACCCGTTTCTGCGACGCCGTCTCAGCCCAGGAAGGCCGTCACGACCCGGTTCGCGACGAACGCGCCCGAGTAAGCGAGGAGGCTCATGTAGGCGAACTGGATCGCAGGCCAGCGCCAGCCGCCGGTCTCGCGCCGCACGACGGCCACGGTCGACAGGCACTGCATCGCAAACGCGAAGAACACGAGGAGCGCGACCGCGCCGCCCGGCGTCAGGTCGTGGCGCAGCGCCGCCTGGAGGCCCGCCGTGCCCGAGCCGGCGTCCATCCCGTAAAGCGTGCCGAGCGTCCCGACGATGACCTCGCGCGCCGCGAGCGACGTCACGAGGCCGATCGCGATCCGCCAGTCGAACCCCAGCGGACGGACGAGGGGCTCGAGCGCGCGGCCCAGGGTGCCGGCCACGCTGTTCGCGATCTCGGGCATCTGCCCGGCCGAGAGCGGGAGGTGGGCGAGGACCCAGAGGACGATCGCGACGCCGAGGATCACGGTGCCCGCGCGGCGCAGGAATATCTTCGCCCGGTCGTACATCCGAAGGGCTATCTGCCGGAGCGTGGGCCGGCGGTAGGGCGGCATCTCGAGGAGGAACGGCGAGCCGTCGCTCTTCAGGACCGACGACTTCAGGAGCCGGGCCGTCCCGAACGCGGCGAGGAACCCGAGGACGTAGAGGCCGAGCATCGCGGCCGCGCGCGTCCCGAGGAACGGCCCGAGAAGCGGCCGCTCCGGAATGAACGCCGCGATGATGAGCGTGTAGACGGGCAGCCGCGCCGAGCACGTCATGAACGGCGCGATGAGGATCGTCGCGATGCGGTCGCGCTTGTTCTCGATCGTCCGCGACGCGAGGACCGCCGGGACCGCGCAGGCGTAAGCGGAGAGGAGCGGCAGGAAAGACTTCCCCTGCAGGCCGGCCTTGCGCATCGTCCGGTCCGCGATCAGCGCCGCGCGCGCGAGGTAGCCCGAGTCCTCGAGCAGCCCGATGAAGAGAAAGAGGATCAGGATCTGCGGCAGGAACACGAGGACGGACCCGACGCCGCCCCACACGCCCTCGACGACGAGGCTGCGTAACGCCCCTGCGGGCAGGAGCGCTCCCACCCACGCGCCGGAGGCGCGCACGCCGGCGTCCACGAGGTCCATGAGGGGCCGGGCCGCCGAGAAGATCATCTGGAAGACCGCGACGACGACCGCGAGAAAAATGAGCGGCCCCGCGACCGGGTGCAGGAAAACGGCGTCGAGCCGGCGCGTCCAGATCGGCGGCGCCGGCGCGGCGTAGCCGGCCTGGTCGCCCACGCGGACGGCCCACTGCCGGCACTTCGGAATGTCGGCGAGCGTGGGAAGGTCCATCGCGCGCGGCACGCCGACAGCGCCGTTCAGAAAGTCGTAGACGGTCTGGATGCCCTCGCCCTTGGCCGCGCTCACGAGCGCGACGGGCGCGCCGAGCTGCTCGGCGAGCGCCGCGGGGTCCACGGAGCCGCCGCGCGCCTCGAGCTCGTCGGCCATGTTCAGGACCACGAGCGTCGGGAGGCCGAGGGCGAGGACCGGCGCCGCGAGAACGAGGTGGCGCTTGAGGTTCGTCGAGTCGAGGATCAGAAGGATCGCGTCGGGCTTCTGCTGCCCCGCCATCTCTCCCGCGAGGACGTCGCGCGTGACGCGTTCGTCCTCCGAGCGGGGCGTCAGGCTGTAGACGCCCGGCAGGTCGATCAGGACGACTTCTGTGTCGCCGTCGAGGCGCGCCCGGCCGCGCCGCTCCTCGACCGTGACGCCCGGGTAGTTCGCAACCTTCTGCCTCAGGCCCGTGAGCCGGTTGAAGAGCGTCGACTTCCCGGAGTTCGGGGGGCCGACGAGGCCGACGAGCCGCGGGTGTCCGTGGACGGGCAGGACCGCGACCGGGCAGCCATCGCAGTGGGAAGCGGCGCTCACCGGCCTTCCTCAGCCGCGCGGCCGATGGACGAGCCCTCGACGTGGATGTGCCGCGCCGTGTCCCGGCGCAGTGCGAACTCGGTCCCCTCGACACGGTAGACCCGGGGATCCCCGCCGGGCGCGCTCCGGGCGGCCACGATCACGCTGCCGGGCAGAAACCCGAGCTCCATGAGGCGCTGGGCGTCGCCGTCCGGCAGGTCGAGAAGGGTCAGGACGCCGCTCTGCCCCGGCACGAGGTCGGCCAGGGTCGAGACGGCGGCGGCGGCGGCTGAGGCAGGCATCGGAGGCGCTTTCGGGTTGAGACTAAGTCTCATCCACGGTCATTATGCTCCACCTTTCTTGAGACTGCATCCATGATGCAAATGTCTCATCACGAGGGATCTGTCGCCCGGGGAGTACCCTCCTGACCGGCTCCTCTGTCGGGAGTCGATCCCTTGACGAACGCCCCCGACTCTCCCCCGCTCTCGCCGCCGACTCCGGACTGGCACGCCCGGAGAGTGGACGACGTGGCCGCTGGGCTCGGGACGCACCTCGAGACCGGCCTGTCGCCGGACAGCCTGCCCGACCGGCCAGCCGACGATTCCCCCGACAGCGATGCGCGCGGCCCCTGGCGCATCTTCTGGAACCAGCTCAAGGGCGGGGTCATCCTCGTCTTGATCGCCGCGACCGCCGTCATGCTCGCGCTCGGCCACGTCGGCGACGCGCTCGCGATCGGGGCCTCCGTGGTCTTCTCAGTGGTCTTCGGGTTCATCACGGACTTCCGCGCCGAACGCGCCCTCGACGCCCTGCGAACGCTCTCCGCTCCGACCGCGCGCGTCGTTCGCGGAGGCCTCGAGCGGGAGATTCCGGCCGAGGACCTCCGGCCCGGCGATCTCCTCGTCCTCATGGGCGGCCAGATCGTCGCAGCGGACGGACGCGTCACCGTCGCGCACGACCTTCAGGCCGACGAGTCCGCGCTCACCGGCGAGAGCGTTCCCGTCGCGAAATCGGCGGAACCCGTGGCGGCTGCCGCGCCGCTGCCCGACCGTACGTCGATGGCGTGGGCCGGCACGACGGTCGTCGGCGGCTCGGGCCGGATGGTGGTGACCGGGATCGGCGGCGGCACGGAGCTCGGCCGCATCGGAAAGCTCGTCGCGGGCCAGGGCCGCGAGGAAACACCGCTCGAGAAGCAGGCCGAGCAGCTCGGCCGGCGGCTCGCGCTCCTCGCGATCGGGCTCTCGGCCCTCGTGACGGTCCTCGGCCTCCTGCGCGAACGCCCCTTCTGGCTCATGCTCGAGACGGGCGTCATCCTCGCGATCGCGGCCATCCCCGAGGGCCTCCCCGCGGTCACGACGATCGCGCTGGCCGCCGGCGTCCGGCGCATGGCGAAGGCGGACAGCCTCGTAAGGCGGCTCTCATCGGTCGAGACGCTGGGCTGCACGTCGGTCATCTGCACGGACAAGACGGGCACTCTCACGGAGAACGTCATGCGCGTGACACGCGTCGTTCTCTCCGGCCGCAGCCTCGACGTCACGGGCGAGCGCTACGAGCCGGCCGGCCAGTTCCTCGACGGCAGCCGGCCCGCCCCTCCGGGGGACGACCTGACGCGCCTGCTCGAGATCGCCGCGGTGTGCAACGACGCAACCCTCGAGGCCCACGAGGGCTGGCACGTCCACGGCTCGTCCACGGAAGGCGCGCTCCTCGCCCTCGCGGGCAAGGGCAAGGTCGACGCCGCACGGTTCCAGCGCGTGAGCGCCACCGCGTTCTCGTCCGAGCGCAAGCGCATGTCGGTCGTCGCGCGCGACGGCGAAGGCCGGCTGTGGTCGTTCGTCAAGGGCTCGCCCGAGAGCCTTGTCGCGCGCGCCACGAGCGTTCTCTCCGGCGGCGCCGGGGCGCCGCTGGACGAGCCGGGCCGCGAGCGCCTGCTCGCCTCCGCTCATGCTCTCGGCGAGTCCGGTCACCGCGTCCTCGCCTTCGCGTACCGGCTCCTGGGCCCCGACGACGCCGCCGAGGCCGCCGAAGAAGCGCTCACTTGGGTGGGGCTCGTGGGACTCATCGACCCGCCGCGGGCGAACGTCCGCGGCGCGATCGAGCAGCTGCGCAGCGCCGGCATCCGCACCGTCATGGTGACCGGCGACCAGAAGGGCACGGCGATGGCCGTCGCGAAGACGCTCGCGATCGCCGGACCCGATGATCTTTGCCTCGACTCGGCGGAGCTCGCCCTGTATCTGCGGGAGCACCGCTGGGAGGACCTCCGGAAGACCGCCGTCTTCGCACGCGTGACGCCGGAGGACAAGCTCACGATCGTCCACGCTCTGCGCGAGGCCGGCCGGATCGTCGCGATGACGGGGGACGGCATCAACGACGCGCCCGCGCTGAAGGCGGCGAACATCGGAATCGCGATCGGGCTCGGCTCGGCCGACGTCGCACGCGCGGCCTCCGACCTCGTCGTCACGAGCGGCGACTACGCGACGATTCCGACCGCGGTGGCCGAGGGCCGCCAGATCTACGCGAACATCCGGCGCGCCGTCCATTTCCTTCTGCTCTGCAGCCTGTCGACGATCGGCGTGATGCTCGTCGCGGTCGTCACGAACCTGCCGCTTCCGATGAGCCCCCTCCAGCTCCTCTGGCTGAACCTCGTCGTGCACATCTTCCCCGCCGTCGCGCTCGTCCTCGTGCCGGGCGAGACCGACGTGATGAGCCGCCCTCCGCGCGACCCGAAAGAGCCGCTTCTGACGTGGGGCGCGACCGGCCGGATCGCCCTCCGGAGCGCCGTCGTCGCGGCCGTGGTCCTGTGGAGTTACACGGCGGGCGGCGGGCGCGGCGACGGCCCACGCGGTCAGACGCTCGTCATGGCGACGCTCGCGCTCACCCTCCTCGCCGGGGCCTTTCCAGGCCTCTCGGAGACAAGCCCGTTCTGGCGCATGGGGCGGAGCCTGACGCCGCCCTTCTGGCTCGCGCTCGCCGGCGGCCTCGGACTTCAGATCCTCGCGCTGCACTGGCCGCCGCTCGCCTCCGTGCTCCTGACCGAGCCCCTCTCCGCGCACGACTGGCTGCGCGTCCTTGGGATGGCGCTTGTCGCCCTCGTGGCCGTCGAAGCGGGCAAGCTCCTCACGGCTCCGCGGGATTGATCTAGGATCGCAGCATGCGCTCCCCCGCCTCCACCCTCCTCGTTCCCGTCGACTTCTCCCCCGCGTCCCTCAAGGCCGTGCGCGAAGCCGGCAGGCTGGCCGACGCGGTGGTGGCCTCCGTGACGCTCCTGCACGTCCGGCCCGTCTCCGACGTCGCCGCCGCGATCGCGGAGCGGCGCGAGGACCTCCTCAAGGGCTCGTCGCGCGCGCTTTCCGCCGCGCTCAAGCACCACTACACCGAGAAGCTCGCGGCGCTCGCGGCGCGCTCGGGCGCCGCCGAGGCGCGCCTCGCGTCGGGTCGGGCCAGCCGCGAGATCGTCAAGGCCGCACGCGGATTCGACCTCGTCGTCATGGGCCGCACGGGCCGCGGCGGGGTTTCCGGGCTCCTCGGAGGAACGACGGGCAAGGTCCTCGCCGGGAGTCCCGTCCCGGTCGTCGTCGTTCCGGGCTGAGGCCTCCGGCCCCCCGCTGAGACCCGGTCGCGCCCCGAGGCGTAGAATTGCGGGTCTTATGGCACTCAAACCGACCGGTTCCGCCACGATCTCCTTCGGGCTCGTCTCGATTCCGGTGAACCTGCACTCGGCGAGCGAGTCGAAGGCCGCGATTTCCTTCAACATGCTCCACGAGGCCGACCACGCGCGCGTCAAGCAGCAGCTCGTCTGCACGAAGGACGGCGAGATCGTGGAGCGCGACAAGATCGTGAAGGGCTACGAGTTCGAGAAGGGCCAGTACGTCGTCTTCACGCCCGCCGAGCTGAAGGCCCTCGACGAGCAGGCGAACCAGGTCATCGAGATCACGGAGTTCGTGCCCCTCGCGAAGATCGACCCGGTCTACTTCGAAAAGGGCTACTACCTCTCCCCCGGCAAGGGCGGCGACAAGGCTTACCGCCTGCTTTCGCGCGCGATGACGCAAACGGGCCGCTGCGGCCTCGCGAAGTACGCGGCGCGCGGCAAGCAGTACCTCGTCGTCGTGCGGCCCGTGACGGGCCACGAGGGCGGCCTCATGATGCAGCAGCTCAGTTACGCTGACGAGATCCGCTCATTCACGGACGTCGAGGTGCCCGCCGGCGACGTCAACGAGGCCGAGCTGAAGCTCGCGATCATGCTCACGGACCAGATCGCGACCGACGAGTTCCACCCCGAGAACTACAAGGACGAGGTCAAGGAGCGCGTCGAAGGGCTCATCCAGAAGAAGATCGCCGGCCAGGAAATCTCCGAGACAGAGGCGCCCGCGCCCAAGACGCACGTCATCGACCTCATGGAGGCCCTGAAGGCGAGCCTCGCGGCGCGCACGGGCCGGAAGGGCGCCGCCAAGGCGGCCGACGTTCCGGAGAAGCCCGAACGCAAGCCCGCGACGCGCGCTGACGCGACGCGCGGCGAGACGCGGACGAAGCTGCGCGCCGTCGGAAACGGGAAGAAGGCCGCCAAGGGCTGACATGCCCGCGGGCTATTCCGCGCGCGACGCCGCGACGATGCTCGGGGTGCCGCTCGCCCGCGTCGCCGCGTGGGCGAAATGGCTGGGACTCGACGCGCCGAGCCGCGACCTCCGCCTCTCGTTCCAGGACCTCGTCCTCCTGCGCACGGCCAAGGGCCTCGCGGAGGCAAACGTCCCCGCCGCGACCGTACGCCGCTCTCTCAAGCGCCTGCGCGCGCAGCTGCCTGACGGCCGCCCGATCACGGGCGTGAGGATCGCCGCCGACGGCAAGCGCGTCGTCGCGCGGGACGGCGCGTCCGTGTGGAACCCCGAGTCCGGCCAGGCTCTCTTCGACTTCGCGGTCGCCGAGGTCGCGACGGCCGCGGCGCCCCACGCGCGCAAGGTGGCCGAGGCGGCGCGCAAGGAGGGCGGGAAGCTCACCGCCGCCGACTGGTACCGACTCGGCTGCGACGTCGAGGCGTCCTCCCCCGCCGACGCGCGCGACGCGTACCGGCGCGCCGTCGAGCTCGAGCCGCATCACGCGGACGCGCACGTGAACCTCGGGCGGCTCCTTCACGAAGACGGCAAGACGGGCGCGGCCGAGGTCCACTACCGCATCGCGCTCACCGCGAACGCGAAACACGCCGCCGCGGCGTTCAACCTCGGTGTCGCGCTCGAAGACCGCGGGAAGCTGCGCGAAGCCGCGCAGGCCTACGAGCGTGCGCTGGCGAGCGACCGCGACTTCCTCGACGCGCACTACAACCTCGGGCTTCTCTACGAGAAGCTTGGAAAGCCTTCCGCCGCGATCCGGCACCTCTCGGCGTACAAGCAGGCGCTGGACGGGCTCTGAGCACCCAGGCCGTGGCCCGGACGATCGCCGTCACGAGCCGGTTTCCTCGAGGAGCTTCACGAGGACCGCGAGCGTCCGGTTGATCGGCGTCGGAACTCCCATCTCGCTCGCGCGCCGTTCGACGAACCCGTTCAGGTCGTCGATCTCCGTCCGTCGCCCCCTGGCGAGGTCCTGCGCCATCGAGGACGTCGCCTCCGGCATCGAGTCCGCGAGCATCAGCACGGCGCCGAGGACGTCCCGCGCCCCGATCGCGACGCCGCTCGCGGCCGCGACGGCGAGGACCTCGGCGACGACGTCCCTCAGGAGGCGGCGCCCGCCGGGCGTGGAGCCGATCCGGCCGTATCGCGCGCGCGCAAGCGCCGAAACGGGGTTGAACGCGCAGTTCGCGGCGAGCTTCGCCCAGAGCTCGGCCTCGATCTCGTCCGAAACGGCGCAGCGGACGCCCGCGGCCTCGAAGACACCGGCGATCTCTTCGAGCGTCAGCCTGCGGGCCTCGGCGGCCGGCAGCGTCCAGCCGGGATCCCCGATCACGAGGTCGCCGCGTCCCGCGTGCCGGACGACGCCCGGGGCGGACATCGACGCGGCCACCCAGACGACCGCCGGGAAGGCCTCGCGGCCCGTCGTGGCGCGCAGCCGCGCAGCATTCTCCACGCCGTTCTGAAGGCTCAATACGATCGCGTCCTCGGAGAGGTGCGGCGCGAGCGCCCGTCCGGCCTCCTCCGTCGCGTAGCCCTTCACGGCGACGAGGACGAGCCGGGCGCCGCGGGCCGCGGCGGCGTCGGTCGACGCGGCGACGTGAACGCGCTCGTCAATGAGCGCGGATGCGAGGTGCAGGCCTGAAGCCGCGATCGCGTCGACGTGGGCCGGCCGGCCGATCAGCGTGACCGGCGCGCCCGCGCGCGCCAGCATCCCGCCGAACCAGCAGCCGACGGCGCCCGCGCCGAAAACGGCGACGGGCGGCCAGCCGCCTGGAGGGGGCGTCGGGGGCGTCACGGGAGAAGTGTGCCACCGACAGGCCGCCGCCTCTCCTTGACGCCGCCTCCCGTCGCGCGCTACAACCTCTCGTCCACCCTCGAGCGGGTGTAGTTCAGTGGTAGAACGCCAGCTTCCCAAGCTGGATGTCGTGGGTTCAAGCCCCATCACCCGCTCCATCGATTCCGCACGAGTCGCCCTCGGTTCACTTGGGAATCCGCGATCCGGGGCCGATCGCGCTACGCTTTCCGCGGGAGGTCCCGCCCATGAGCATCCGCGCCGGAGTCCGCCTTCTTGTTCTCGCCGCGCTCGTCCTCCCCCTCCCCGCTGCGGCCCAGAAGGCCGTGATCGTCGCGCGGCACGCCGAGAACGCCGGCGACATGCTGACCGAGGCGGGACTCGCGCGTGCGCAGCGGCTCGTCGCGGTGCTCGTGTCCACCGGGGTGGGCGCGGTCTACTCGACAGACAGCAAGCGGACTCTCGGAACCGCGACTCCCGTCGCGGAGGCGCACAAGGTGACAGTGCGGATCTACGACACGGCGGACGGCGCAAACGGATTCGATGCCCGACCGTTCGCCGCCGCTCTCCGCAAGGAGCACCCGAACGACGTCGTCCTCATCGTCGCCCACGTGACGACGATTCCGGACATCCTCAAAGCGTTCGGCTGCCGCGACGACGTCACGGTCGCCCCCCAGGCATTCGGCGATCTTTTCGTGGCCGTGCCGACGGGCGCAGGGAGTGCGGCGCTCGTGAGGCTGACATATTGACGATCAGCGGAAATAGCCGCTGACGTCGATGATCAGGTCGAAGGTCCCGGCCGAGGTGTTCTGCACCTTGATCGTCCCGGAGCCGTCGAGAGCGAGCTGGACGAACGCGTTGTTGGCGCGGGTTTTCCCCGGCAGGAGGCTGGCCGTGCTCGCGCCCGTGGGCAGTCCGTCCCCGCGGTAGAGCATGAGGAACCCCGACGCCGTCACGTTCGTCACGGCCACGTTGACCGAAATCGCCTTCGCATCCACAGGAATCCCGCAGGAAGACGCGACGAGGAACGAACGATCGGCGACGCCGGCCGGCTGAATCGCGGGCCCGCCGAGGGGCCCGGCCGGGTTGCGCGTGTCGAGGATGCGGCAGGGATTGAGCACGGAGAGCAGATAGGGCCCACCGGCTCCGGGGGGAAGGGCCACGTTCACCGTCACGGTTTTCTGGCCTGCGTACCCCGTTCCGGCCTCGAGCGCCGTGCAGGTTCCCGTGTACGCGCCCGCGCTCAGGAACGTGTGAACCAGCGGCGTACCGGTTCCGACTGCCCCGTCGGACAGCGACCAGCTGTACGTGAACGGGCCCGTCCCGAGCGCCGAGCAGGTGAGCTGCGTCGGGTTGCCGGGTGTCGCCGGACTGGGCGTCGCCGCGACCGTCACCGTCAGCGGGTACGGCAGCACGACGAGGCTCACGGTCGAGGTCCCGGTCTTTCCCCCGCTATCCGTGACCGAGCACGTGAATTGGTACGTCTGGCTCGAGCCCGTGGAGTTGCTGAACGTCTGGCTGAAGGACGGCGTCGTGGCGAACGTCCCGCCCGTCGATCCAGCCCACGCGTACGAGTACCCGGTCCCGGTCCCTCCCGTCGCGGAGCAGCTGAACGTCAAGTTGGACCCGTTCGTCGCCGGGTTTGGCGTCGCGGTCGCCGTCACGACGGGCGGCGGCGCGGGCTGGACGGTGACGGTGGCGTCCACGTGGCCCGCCGCGACCGAGACGGTGTCCGAGACGTCGCACGTGTACGTGTAGCTCACGTTCGACGTCCCCGCGTTCGTGAACCGGACGCTGAAAGACGGCGACGTGGTGATGGTCCCGAACTGTCCGGACCACGTGTAGTCGTAGCTGCCGGACCCGCCCGTGGCCGAGCACGAGAAGGTGACGAGATCGCCGCTGAAGGACGGGTTGGGCGACGCCGTCGCCGCCACGGAGAGGTTGATCGTGACCGTAATCGCGATCCCGGTCGCCGGGTTCGCGTTCGGCCAGTCGGCGGTGCCCCCGCCCGTGTAGTTCGCGCGGATTTTCAGCATCCAGTTGCCCCCGCCCGGATTCGGGATCGTGGCCGAGCTCGCCGGGCTGCCCGTCGGGGAAGGCGGATCGGACATCGCCCACGCCTGGTACTTGCCGGCCGAGCACGAGCTCCCCGCGGGGACGAGGCAGTACTGGTAGGTCGCCGTCGTCCCGCTCGCCCGCTTCGACGAGTTGACGACCGTGATCGTCCCGCTCGAGGAGACCGAGACCGGGCCCGTCGGCGAGCCGTTCACGGCGAAGATCGGGACGAAGGACGCGGACGTGTACGTGCCGAGCGCCGTCCCGGCGTAGTCCGGCGTCGAGTACCCAATCTGCGCGTACGGCACCGTGACCCAGTACGAGTGCGTTCCCGGCGTCACCGCGGATCCCGTCGGCGTGCATGCGGATCCCGTCGTGCAGTACGCCGCGAACGTCCCGTCGAAATACCACTTCCACGGATGCGTCCCGTCGGACTTCGGATGGCCGTCGTAAGACGCCACGAGCTGGTCGCCGCCCAGGATCTGCGTCGAGACGAGGCCGATCGTGGGCCGCTTCCAGTTGATCGTGAAGAGGTTCGCCCCGTTGCTGCCGTTCGTGTTGTTCGCCTCGAAGGCGAAGGCGAGCGGCTTGAGCGCGCCGGCAGGCTCGGTTCCGGTGAAGTCCGGGCCGCCCTGCGCGGCGTTCGTGGTGACCGACGCCCAGCAGCCGGCGCCCGTGGAGCGCACGCCGCCGTTTTTCGGGTCGCACGGCCCGACGAGCGTTGCGGTCGCCGGCGGATACGAGGGACTTCCGAACTCGGAGTTGTCGTTGTTCTTGATGCGCGGGAACGCGCCGGCGCCGTTGTCCTCGACGAAGGACCCCGTGTGGAAGTCGAAGTCGATGTCCCAGCGGAAACCCGTGAGGTCGGAGCGCTGCCCCGACGTCGGAGTCGGCAGCACCTGCGGCGCGAACGTGAGCGTTTCTCCGTAGACGACCGCGTCGCCCGGGTTGACGACAGCGCCCGTGGCCGCGCTCGTCGCCGAGATGATGGCCGTGGATTTCGCGAACGGGGATGAGCAGGACATCGGGAGGATCCAGGCCGCGTTCTGGGAGGCCATGTACCCGTACAGCGTCGCTCCCGACGACAGGGCCTTCATCTCGCCGAGGGAGAACGTCGGGTCCGTGATCGTGGTCGGGCTCTGGGAGCCCCACGCGTCCGTCGAGGTCGAGTAGAGGACGTACTGGAACGGCGTCGGCGAGCGCCGGAAGGCCCACATCAGCACGAAGATCGTGCCGTTGTGCACGGCGAGGGTGGACGAGCCGCCGGCGGAGGTCCACAGGTCTCCCGCGGCGGAGGGCACGCGAAACGGCGCCCCGGACGAAACAGGGGCGCCGAACGTTCCGCCGCTCTCCGTCACCGAGTAGAGAGCGTAGCTCGGCGAGTTCTCGCCCGCCGCGGGCTGCAGCTCGACGAGGACCCAGAGTTTGTTCGCGCTTGCGGGGTCGACGGCGGCCTTCACCGCTCCGGCAGTTCGGCCCGAGAACAGCGCCGCCGGGATCGTCGTGCGCGGGAGGCTCGTCGCGATGCTCCCCACGGGGCCCGGGCTCGAGCCGTCGATGACCTGGATGTCGCCCGCGTTCGTCGTGTATGCGAGGTAGTTCCCCGCGCTCGCGAGCCTCGCCCCGCCGGGCAGCCCCGGCCGCTCGTATCCGAGATTGGATGGCGCCCATGTCGTGGGCAGCGTCGTGACGTCCGACACGTAGAGCTGGTCGAAGGCCAGCCCGTAGTGGATGTAGCGGCTTCCGCTCTTCAGGATCACCGACCCGGCGGCGCCCACCGGCGCCGTGTCGCCCCACATCGTGAACCCGCTGTTCCCGTCCGGAGAACCGACCACCAGGTTCCACGGAGGGTTCGCAGGCCCGCCGGACGTCAGTCCCAGCGCGACGCGCTGGCCGTCGGGCGACGCCGCGATCGTTTGTGTGTAGCTCTGGCCGTCCCCGTTTCTCGAGACGGGGTTCGGGGCGTACGGGAGATAGTCGTACTTGAGGACGGTCGGCACCGCCGGGTTCGTCAGGTCCAGGACCGAGTACCCGAACGTCTCCTGCATGAACATTCGCCAGGGGCCGCCGGCGCCGTTCTGGTGGAGCGACAGGTGATAGAAGGACACGGGGCTGAGAAAGACCACGTTGCGCGGCGCCGCCGGGCCCGGCGGGTTCGGCTCGAACTGTGAGGGCGCCGCCGTCGGGACACACTGCGCCGCGAGGCGACCGGGAAGCAGGACCGCGACCAGAGCGAGTACGGCCCCCGTACACCGGACGGACGGGAGACGACCGACGACCCGATTCATAGCGTCCTGCACCGGGTTTCGTTGCAGAGCCTGTGCCAACTTCGTGAACACGTGCTCGTAGGGCCCTGAGGTCCGGTAGCTCAGGGCGCGCGGCGCGCGGACGAGGACCGGGCGACGCGAATTGTCGGCCCGGTCCCCTCCCCGCCGCCATTCCGCGGCGGCTTCGCAGTGAAGAGGGTGGCGACGTGCGGAGCCCCGTTTGCGACTGCGTCTCATTTTCTGTGATCCATGTCATCGCCCCACGGCTGCGCGGACCCCAGACTCCGACGCTGGGAGGACAGATGAAATGAGAGCTTCGAGGTCGATCTGGGGTGTCTTCGCGCTGATTCTTCTGGCGGTGACGCCTATGGGCGCCCTCGCCCAGACCTTCGCAACCGTCCTGACTGGCCCCGCCGAGTTTCCCGCGGCCTCCGGCTCACCCGACGGAAGCGGCCTCGCCGCGATCACGGTCAAGGGTCCAACGACGATCACGTTCTCGATTTCCGTCAAGGGAATCAGCGCCCCGACACTTGCCCACATCCACAAGGGGGCAGCCGGCGCGTCAGGCGGGGTCGTTTTCGACTTCCACTCGCCGACGTTCACGAACGGGTTTGCGACAGGCTCGACGACGGGAACGGCGAGCGACGTGGCGGACCTGCTGGCTAACCCGTCCTCCTACTACGTCAACGTGCACACGGCGGAATTTCCGGCGGGCGCGGTGCGCGGGCAGCTTGGCCCGGCCACGCAGCCCACGGCCTCCTTCGTGACGGCCCTCTCGGGAGCGGGAGAGGCACCGGCCTCCGGCGCCCCGGACGGCGGCGGCGTCGCGCAGGTGGCGATCAGCGGGACCACGGTCACGTATACGCTCATCGTTCATGGCCTCGCCTCCACGCCCACCGCGGCACACATCCACCGCGGCCAGCTCGGCAGTTCCGGCGGTGTCGTCGTTCCGTTCACGGTGCCCTTCGTTTCGGGCGTTTCGAGCGGATTTACCTCGATATCCGCGGCGCTCGCGAGCGAGATTCTCTCGAATCCGGCGGGCTTCTACGTCAACGTCCACACGATCGAGTTTCCCGGAGGCGCGGTCCGGGGAGTCCTGAACGCCTCGAGCCCGTCGACGACCTACTTCCCCACCGTCGTCAAGGCAGGGGGCGTCAACGGAACGTCGTTCGTGTCCGACCTCAGGATCGTGAACCTCACCGCGACCGCGGCAAACGTCGTCATCGACTTCTTCGGAGCCGCGAGCTCCGCCTCCGGCCCCGTGGCCACGACGACGGTGCATGTCGGGCCGACTTCCCAGGCCTCCTATAACGACGCCCTCGGCTCCCTCTTCGGCGTGTCCGGGGTCGGAAGCCTCCGGCTGAAGTCGGACGTTCCCGTCGTCTTCTCGTCCCGCGTCCTCAACGACCTGCGCCCGGTGGAAGGCGGAACCAACGGCCTGCTTGTCCCCGCGTCCGTCCTCGCGGACGCGCCGATCAACGGCGCGCTGCCGCTCCTGTCGAACAACTCGCCGGCCGCCATCGCCGGAAAGGCCGGGTTCCGGACGAACGTCGGCTATTTCAACCCGACGGCGAACACGGTCAAGGCGACCTTCAAGGCGCTTCGCAACGACGGTACGGTGATCGGCACCTCGGGCAGCATTTCGATCGCGGGCTTCGCCCGTGTCCAGCAGGCCGTCTTCGACCTGATCCAGACGGCCGTTCCGAACGACGTCTCCTGGGACGACTTCTGGGTCTCGTACACCACCGACGGGCCGCTCTTCGTTTACTCGACCGTCGTCGACAACAAAACCGGCGATGGCATCTACGCGACCGGGACGACCGCCCGGTAGCGGACGAGCCTGGGGCGGCCGGGTTCTCCCCGGCCGCCCTGATTCGCGTTAGCCTCCGCCCGTGCGCGACATCCTCGACAAGATCCCCTGGCAGCTCGCGATCATGGCGGCACTCACGCTCGGCCTCGCG
>Ga0315270_10000158_pt1 | contig 38491 bp, 39 predicted proteins | sample C1_bottom_MG_FD_204932 | JGI IMG/M metagenome (GOLD analysis project Ga0315270, IMG submission 204932) | Sediment microbial communities from Yellowstone Lake, YNP, Wyoming, USA - C1_bottom | ecosystem: Environmental > Aquatic > Freshwater > Lake > Sediment | place: USA: Wyoming | collected... | reverse complement strand
TGGCGGGATAAACAAAAGCCAAGGTTACTTTTTGACGCAGTGCTTGTCGTGACTCAGTGTAGTCGGCAAGCCGTATCATCACATGGCTGAGCTCGCCAGATGCTTCGCCTGCTTTAATCAGTGAGCGGTAGATATCCGGAAATACTTTTTCATACTGTCCCATCGCCTGTGCCAGTGTGTGGCCGGCAAGCAATTCTGAACGGACACCAGCCAGAATTTGGCGCACGGATTCGTCTTCGCTTTGTTCGATGAGCGCATTAAAGGCTTGTTCGAGGGGAAGCCCGGCTTCCAGCAAAGTGGCGAGTTGGCGGGTAAGCATACTGAGCTGTGATGGCGAAATGCCGTGACGTAAACGCCAGCGCTGCCCTGATCCGGAGCGGAGTGACTCTTGTGTGACTGCCGACACTTTGACAACCACCAGCCCCAAATCGCGTATGCGAGCACGCGCCTGGCGTAAACCGTCGGCTTCAACCACGCCACGTTGCGTGCTGCCATCACTGTCCAGTGCTTCATATCGGAACGCGGCCATGGTTAATCCTTAGTCACGCGTTACACGCAGCAATTCTTCCAGCGAAGTAACGCCTGCTGTGACCAGTCGCAAGCCATCCTGTCTCAGGCTGTTCATGCCATGTTGCAGGGCATACTGCCGGATAGATTGTTCGGCAACGCGATCGTGAATTAAACGGCGCAAGCCATCATCCACACGCAATAGCTCATAGATTCCGGTACGTCGATGGTAGCCGGTTTGGTTACAGCTTGGGCAGCCGACAGGGCGGTAAAGCAGGGCGGGTTCGGCGCCGTCCAGCAGGGTTAATTCTGATGGGCTGGGTCGATACGATTCACGACAAGTTGTGCATAAACACCGTACCAGACGCTGCGCCAGTATACCCAGCATGCTTGAAGACAGCAGGAAGGGTTCGACCCCCATATCCGTCAGTCGGGTGACCGAGCTTGCGGTGTCGTTAGTGTGTAGCGTTGCCAACACCAAGTGCCCCGTCAAGCTGGCTTGTACGGCGATTTGTGCGGTTTCCAGATCGCGAATTTCACCGATCATAATGACATCCGGATCTTGCCGCAAAATCGCGCGCAAAGCGCGTGCAAATGTCATATCGATGCGCGGGTTGACCTGTGTCTGGCCGATGCCGTCGAGATCGTATTCGACGGGGTCTTCTACCGTCATCACATTGGTGACGGTGGCATCGATACGCGACAGGGCAGCGTACAGAGTGGTGGTTTTACCCGAACCGGTGGGGCCGGTCACCAGCACAATTCCGTGAGGCTGGCCCATTAGTTCATCAATCTGTTCGAGGGTGTTGCCTTCCATACCCAAGCGTTCGAGATCCAGTCGGCCTGCATCCTTGTCCAGCAAACGCAACACCACACGTTCGCCGTGCCCGGTAGGCAGGGTGGATACACGCACATCCACTGGGCGTCCGGCGAGTCTCAAGGTAATACGACCGTCTTGCGGTAGCCGTTTTTCTGCAATGTCCAGTTCGGCCATAATTTTGAGGCGCGACACCATCGCGGCGTGCAAAGCGCGGTGCGGTTCGACGACATCCTTCAAAGTGCCATCAACGCGAAAGCGCACCACAGAGCGCGTTTCAAACGGTTCGATGTGAATATCCGAGGCGTTGTCGCGTACCGCCTGAGATAATAATGCGTTGATCATCCGAATAACAGGCGCATCATTTTCTGCATCAAGTAAATCTTCTGCCTGTGGCAAGTCATGCAACAATTGCGACAGATCCATGTCCTGCTCCACGTCATCCACCATGGAAGCAGCCGATCCGTCGGCTTGCGCATAGGCCAGGGTAAGTGCCTTTTCAAAGGCATCCTGTGCGATTAACGTGGTGCGCAATGGCACGCCGAGTAAGCGCCTCACTTCGGCCAGTGTGATCGCTGTCACGTCCGCGCGGACTTGCAGTTCGCCACTGTCTTCGGATAATGAGGTCAGCAATACTCCCTTGGCTTTGGCAAAAGCATAGGGAATTTTTTTGATGATTTGTCGTTCGCTCAGCACGCTTGCTTTCTGTTCCATACGTGCAGGGTTAGGGATTAGCCAGGCTAGGGACAAGCGGCATCGAATCAGTTTGTGCTGCAACTGTTTCGCTGTCCGTTTTTACAACATTGTCCTCGGTCGACGTTTTAATCCGGGCCGGAGCGGCTTCTTGCTGGGCTAAAGGCACCGTCGAGGGAACGCTGGATGCCGGTACTGGATTAAGCTTTAATTCGGGTGAAACCGGTGCAGGCATGGAAGGCAGCATCAGATGCCACGGAATCTGACTCTTCTCTTGCTCTTTACGCAAATATTGGTATCTGTCCTGGGTTAATCCCTGAGAAGCCAGCGCGTTGCGTAACACAGCAGGATGTATAAATATCATCAAATTGGTTTTTTCACTTTTGCGGGTTTCATAACGGAATAACCAACCTAATAGCGGGATGTCTCCCAGCAGCGGTACTTTGTATTCTCCCTTGGTGATCTGATCCCGAATCAATCCGCCCAACACCAGGGTTTGCCCATCATCTACCAGTACGGTGGTATCAAGTGAGCGCTTGTTGGTAATGATACCTGCCGCATTCGTCACACTATCAACGTCTGACACCTCCTGCGAGATAATCATCTTGACCGTACCGCCCTCGGATATTTGCGGTTTGATTTTTAACGTCAGGCCGACATCTTTTCGCTCGATTGTTTGAAACGGGTTGGGATTGGCTGGAGTGCCGTTTTGTGAGCCGGTGATAAAGGGAACGTTTTGTCCGACGATGATTTTTGCTTCTTCATTATCCAGCATCATTAAATTGGGCGTGGAAAGAATATTGGTGTTGCTATCAGTCTGCATAGCACGGACCAGTACACCAAGCCCACCACCCTGCACTAACCCAATATTCAGACCTGTGCCCGGAACAGCTTGACCACTGCGGATTCCTGCAGCTAAATTTATGATATTGTTACCACCGGAGCTGAAATTGGTACCCGCTGCGACGGGTGTGGTCGCCGGATCGACACTGGTAATACCCTGCCATTGGATGCCAAACTCAGCGTCCTTGCCAAGCTTAACTTCGGCAATCAATGCCTCCACAAATACTTGTGCACGTCGCACATCCAGCATGTCGATTACCGCGCGCATATTATTAAATACATTGTCAGGTGCAGTAATGATCAGGGCATTGATTGAGGCATCTGCCTGTATCATGCCGCCGCCAGAGGGAGCACTGGTGGGAATCGGGGGGGCGCCCGGCGTACCTGCCGTGTTGGCTGCGGCAGTGGAGGTGTCTCCTGACAATATGGAGCGCAAGGTCTGCGCCAGCTTTACTGCCTCGGCATTTTTCAGGTAAACAACGTGAATATTTCCGGGGGTTGCGGTTTCTGAATCGAGTTTTTCTACCAGCTCTCGCACTCGATCAACACGGTCACTATTTTCTGAGCGCAACAACAGGCTATTGGAACGTGCTTCGGCCATCAGGATAAAACGCTGGCTGGCATCCCCCCCGGGAGCTCCGGCTACCGGGCCTTCCTGCAATAAACGGTTGATGGTCGCAGCAAGCTCAACCGCAGACATATTTTTAACCGGGATGATAATAGGCGCACCCTTGCTGGGCTGGTCGATGGTATTCACAATTTGTTCGATACGCTTGATGTTGCTGGCGTAGTCCGTTACCACCAGCGTGTTAGTGCCGGGATACGCAACGACAATATTATTGGGTGCAATCAAGGGGCGCAGTACGGGTACAAGCTGGGCAGCAGATTCGTATTTCAGGTCGAAAATACGCGTAATCAATTTTTCACCGGAGCCCTTTTTCTCATTCACCCCCGCAACATACAGCTTGGCATCCGCCTCGGGTAAAACCTTGGTTACACCACCGGCTTCTACAGCGGCAAATCCTTGCATACGCAAGGTGGAAAGCAGGATGTCATAGGCGAGCGGGGCGGCAACCGGAGTAGAGGAGATGATATTGATCGTGCCTTTTACGCGCGGGTCAACAACAAAATTACGCCCTGTGATATGTGACACCGCTTTGACCACTTCTTCGATATCGGCATTCACAAAGTTGAGTGATATTTTTTCATCCGCTGCGCCAATAGCGAGAGGTGAAATCAAACAGGCCATAAGAAAAAATATACGAAAAGTTTTTCTTGTTATATTTATTTTATTGATATTTAAACAAACCATAATTATTTCCAATATTTTATTCGGTGAACACGGGGTAAGCAGGTAAAAGTTAATATGTATTCAATTCAGCTGATCAGCGACGTTGATCTAATTGTTTATGTATCTCTCGGATTTTGGCATCTTTAGCAGGATCCTTGTTATAAGGGCCATCTGAAACCGTTGCGTCAGTATTGCCTGCCGCAGCAGCACCAAAGGCAGGTAATGGCGCTGCATTGGGAGCGTTGGATGAGCTAGTGGGTTTTGCCGGCGTTTTGCGTGTTGTGCCCTTGTTTTTGCTGGTGGCCCCGGTTTTTTTGGTGGATGCGCCCGGTGTCGTAGTTGTAGAATTGGCGTATTTATTTTCTAGCTCAACACGCTGTTTTACGCCACCGCGTTCAAGCATGACATAGTCAGCATAGACGGCAGTTAATTTGGTGCCACCCGAAAACTCTTCACCCTCGGCGACGCCCATTTGCTTGCTATCCACCTTCATAATGGCAAAGCCCGCACGCCCGGCGCTGCCTGTAAATACGCCCAATAATTGTACATTCGAAAGCGTCGTACCGGGGCTTACGGCTTCCGCTGTTTGTGTGATACCAAAAATCTTGCCGGCTTCAATCGAGTTCGATCTGTCAGGCGCTACTGCTGTAAAAGTAGACAAGGGAGAGAAAAATATCCAGAACCATTTTGCCAATAATAACCCAAGGATCATCGCGCTAAGGCCTCGTATATTGAAAGGTATGCGAGGTAAATTGCCAATCAGTGCTTCACTGAATGACCAGACGCCTCCCCAATTCATTTTTAGCTTTAACATTTGTCTAAAGGTCGCAATTTTAAAAGTTTCGGACTCGCCAGGTAAAGCCCGGTTAATCGCATTTGGCACAACAAAATAAGCGCGTAGTATACAACGAACCATAGGGGAGGCGCTTCGTTCAAGGAATTTATTGCTTAAAGATGAGCGTCCCCGGATTGTTTGTAGTGGGAGGGTCGGGGCATCCTGGGTGTGTCAATCTGTTCAAATTGCAGACGGGTTGAACCATTCGCTAGTATGGAAGTCGACTCTCGCGAGTTGCTCAAGCGGGGTCGCAGTAAGCTATAATTAAGCTGATCGATGCATCGCCAATCAATGAAAATTAGTCGTGTATCATTAGAATTACCCACAATTTTAATTTTCCAAAAATAATAAGGTTGCTTATATGAGAAAAAATTCCTTTACCCTCTCTACCCTTCACCGCAATGCGCGCGGTTTTACACTGATTGAAATCTTAATCGTAATAACCATTATCAGTATTTTGGGCGCATTTATTGTGCCTAAAATCATGGGTCGGCCGGACGAGGCACGTATCATCGCAGCGAAGCAGGATATCGCTTCTATATCACAGGCTCTCAAGCTTTATCGCCTGGATAATACCCGCTACCCCTCTACAGAACAGGGCTTGCAAGCACTCATGAAAAAACCGGATATTGCACCGGTTCCAACCAACTGGAAAGGCAATGGTTATCTGGAGCGTTTGCCCAATGACCCATGGGGGCATCCCTATCAATACCTTCAACCCGGTTTGCATGGAGAGATTGATATCATGAGTTTTGGGGCGGATGGTCTGGCAGGGGGCGAGGGAAATGATGCCGATATAGGGTCTTGGGATAACTAAACTCGAGAGCAACTGGCACAACTACCAGGTGATGAATTAAATGCCTGGTCGGTATGTTTACGCAATTTTCCAATCGCATGTTGGCACAAAAGCTTGGAGCAAACTATTACATTTATTCAATACCATCTGTTCAACACTCAGTTATTGCGTGTGAGCAAGCGCTCCCAATATGGTTTTACGTTAATTGAATTACTGGTGGTGATGGTGGTCATGGGGCTGGTGCTGGGAATGGCAACCGTGCAGCTTATGCCCGATCACCGTGCGCAATTGCGTGAGGAGGCAGGCAGGTTGGCGTTGTTATTGGAAAATGCAGGATTGGAAGCACGTGCTAGCGGACGTTCTCTGGCATGGTCAGGTGAAAAAAACAGTTATCGTTTTTTTAACCAGCAAGGCACTTACAGTGATTGGATGCGTATTGATGATGAAACCTCCTTTCGCCCGCGTAAGTTGCCGGAAGGCATAAATATCGGTGAGGTCACAGTGGAGGAGCAAGCAATAAAACCGGGCGATCTAGTTTTGTTAAGTGCGCACTCATATGCAGTGCCTTTTCTGATCCGCCTGAGCAGTGAATATGGTTCTGCCAGTGTAGTGGGCAAAAGTACGGGCGATGTGGTTTTTTCGCTGGATGCGCTAACTGACGAAGCCGTAGCCAAATAAATTATGATCAAAAGCCTGCCTCGCTTGAATGGGTTTACCCTGCTGGAAACGCTGGTTGCCATGGCCATTCTGGCGATTTCACTTGCGGCAGTGATGCGGGCAACTGGTGGAGGTATCAATCATGCAGAGGCAATGCGTCTGCGTGTGTTGGCCGATTGGGTGGCGGAAAATCGCTTGGCGCAGCATGCTGCAGCCTGTGATTTTTTTTCGCCCGGATTTCAAAATGGAGAAGAATCGCAGGCAGGTGTTCGCTTGCTATGGAAAGAGGAGATTGGGGTGACGCCCAATCCCTCATTTCGTCGTATTGAAGTGAGTGTATATAAACCGGAAGAACCCGAGTATGCCCTGCGCCGATTGGTCGGTTTCCTGATACCGACGAATAATTGTTCATGAAGCGTTCGGCCAATCATCGCGGTAAAGGGCAGTCTGGATTTACGTTGATCGAGCTTTTGGTCGCACTGGTAATTCTTGCACTATTGGCTGTGGCTGGATATCGCGGGTTGGATGCGGTATTGCAGTCTCGAGAGCGGGTGACCATTGAAATACGAAAATGGCAGCATCTGTCCTTTTTCTTTGCCCGAATGAATCAGGATCTGGCACAGGTTGTGGCGCGCCCGGTACGAAATGAGGATGGCGTTAAACAGCTGGCCGCCTTGCAGGGTACACCGATTACGGTGGGCGAAAATGATGCGGAGTTAACGTTTACCCGTGCGGGTATTCCGGGCCAAGCGGGGGCAATGACAGCCCCCCAGCGCGTTGCTTATCGCCTTGAGCAGGGCTCGATTGTTCAGTTGCGCTGGCCGGCGCTGGATCAGGCGCCGGGCGTTAAACCGTTGCGCTATCCCCTGTTGGAAGGGGTGAGGGATTTCAAGTTGCGTTACCTGGATGGACAGAGAATTTGGCAACTGCAGTGGCCGGCTCTGACCAGTTCGTCGTTGCTGGATAAACCAAGGGCAATTGAAGTCGTGCTGACCCTGGTCAGTGGTGAAGAGGTAACCCGGGTGTTTGCATTGAAATGAAATATCGTAATCTGATCAGCCTGAATGCGAGTTGTAAACAACAAGGGGTGGCCATTATTATGGTACTTTTGATTGTGGCGATTGCAACATCGGTAGCTGCTTATATGGCGTTGCAACAAAATCTATGGCAGCGCCAGGTGGAGAGTCAGTTTGACCGGGTTCAGTCGCGGCAATTGGGATTGGCGGGTATTGAGTGGGCGAGAGCAATCTTGGCCACGGATAAACAAAATACAACCATTGACCATGAAAAAGAAAGTTGGACGTTTAAACTACCCGCCATCCCAGTGGAAAGCGGGGAGGTATTGGGATCCATAGAAGACAGGCAGGGTTTGTTTAACTTGAATAATTTGAATGCGGCGAACGTGGGCGAATTTGAGACCTTGCTGGGTTTGTTGAGTTTGCCCCCCGGCTTGGCTGCCGCATTGGTAGACTGGATCGATGCCAATGACCAGGTTGAACCTGGCGGGGCAGAGGATGGTTACTACCTCACGCTGCCGCAGCCCAGACGCGCAGCAAATCAACCCCTAGTAGAGTTGGGCGATTTAATGAATGTAAAGGGGTTTGATAGTCGTACGATAGAGAGTTTGCGTAAATTTGTGAGCGTATTACCTGACACAAACTCCAAGATCAATGTTAACTTTGCACCCCCCGAAGTTCTCAGGTCAGTTTTTGGTCTGGATATTGCGTTGGGTAAATCGATAGCAGAACAAAGAAAGACACAACCGTTTCGTAGCCCCGCTGAATTTGAACAAATTTTAAAGCAGAATAATTTACCATTGAAGACAAATAAAACCACAGTAGAAACCACCTATTTCTGGGTGACAGGAACGGCCACGGTCGGCAACTCACAAGTTGAAACCCAGGCTTTATTACGCAGAACCAGCGCAATACCTTGGGCCAGCGTCGTTTGGCAAAGCGTGCGATGAGTATCCTGCGCGTGTATTTTTCCGCACAGTGGCGTGACAGCACGTCAACCTGCCCCTGGGCCCTGTGTGATGATAATGGGATGCCAGTTCAATCTGGAATTGCAACAGTAGCGACCTTGCCCAAGGGCCATGACTGCGTGGCGATAGTTGCCGCCGATTGTGTACTGAGTATCCCTGTCAGCCTGCCTACAGGCGGCAGACGGCGTTGGCAATCTGTGTTGCCCTATGTGGCTGAGGAGTTTACCGTGGCTGATCCTGAAGACAGTCATGTCGTCCCTGGTCCGGTGTTGGACGACGGGCGCAGGATGGTTTTAGTCGTTGATAAATCGTTTCTCAAGCGGATAGTTGATGCGGCACACGCTGCAAAATTATCTTTGCGTCGCATGATAGCCGAGACACTTTTGCCTGAATTGACGCACGACAGTTGGACGATGGTTTGGAATGGCAGTAGCGGGTTTGTGAAAACCGGGACTGCCAGCGGTGCCGCACTTGATATTGGGGATGAACATACCCCACCGTTGGCGCTGGGACTGACCCTGCAAACTGCATCTGAATTACCGAAAAAAATTATCTTAAGATATTTAAAAGATGTGCCCCTGGAGCAACGAAGTATGCCGAATTGGTCAGACGTGCACTTGCCGCTCATTCCGGGTGAAGACTGGGACTGGAGTAGCGCTGACATAGCAGAAGATTCGGTGAATTTATTGTGGGGCAGTTTTGCCCCGCGCGCAAAAATTCAGGAATGGTTGCCTAAACTTCGTCCCGCAGCTTTTCTCTTGTTGGCTGTTCTTGCACTGGAAACAATAGGAAGCAATATTGAGTGGGCGATGTTGGCTTACCAAAAAAACACCTTATCCAAAGCAATGCAAAAAACTTTCCGCACGACTTTTGGTGATACGGTGATGCTGGTGAATGCAGCATTGCAAATGCAACGCAAGCTGGCTGACTTAAAGCATGGCGCGGGATTGGCGGATACGGGCGATTTTCTACCCTTGCTGAATCAGGTGGGACGCCCCTTGGCGGCTTTTCCTGCGGGTAGTGTGACGTCGATACACTATGAGGCAGGCAGGCTGGATTTGAATATCAAGTTGGCACAAAAAACGGATTTTGAGACCTTGAAAAAAAACATACAAAATAACGGTGTTAATGTGCGCGTGGGCGAAATTCGAGATACGGGAAATGGCGTGGAAGCCAAACTGACCGTGTTACCGGAGGGGGTGCAATGATAGAAAACTTGCAGGGTCTTAGAAAAAAATATTGGGATGTGCGCACCGTGCAGGAGCGTCAACTGCTCAAGCTACTGGCATTGCTGCTGACTCCGGTGTTGTTGTATCTCATCGTATGGCAGCCTGCCCATACCGCCACTACCAAATTACGGGCCAGTTTGCCATCGCTATATATTGATGCAGACAGAATGCGCAGTAATGCAGAAGAAATTGATGCCATGCGCCATCTTGCCAAACCGGCTTTGCTGGATGCCGTCTCACTAAAGGCATCGGTCGAAGATTCTGCAGAGCGTTATGAGTTAAAGGAGGCGATATCAACGCTGGATTTGCAGGAACCCAACGCAGTGCGGATTTCATTTGCCAGTGTTTCGTTTGAGCTATGGTTGCGTTGGTTGAGGGCGTTGCAGCTCGAGCAACATATTCGTGCCGATTCGGCGAGCGTGGCTATGTTGCCGCAAGCGGGAATGGTCAAGATTAATGCGACGCTCATCAATGGGGCGAAACAATGAAGAAAATAGGCTGGCGAATCTACGTACTATTTGCACTTGTCTTTATCACTACCCTTGTTGTTACGGCACCTGCATCGCTTATAGCGGCCGTGGTTGATGGGGTGAGCAAGGGGCGGTTTGTGTTGGCCAACGTTGGTGGAACGATATGGAAAGGGAATGCCACGCCTTCGATACGACAACGTGCCGGTAATTTAATGGCACTGGAAAAATTACATTGGGAAATCGATGTGATGTCGATTTTTTCTGGAAAAATTATTGCACGTATGGGGTGGGACAATATGGAGCAGATTCAGCCTATGCTGGTGACGGCTTCGATTGGTCAAATCGAATTGCGTAATGTATTGTTGCCACTGCAGGCAGGTGTACTGGGCGAAATAACGCCGATGCTAAAGCCGATACAATTGAGCGGGACTATCAATATAAAAAGCGAGTTATTTGTGTTGTCCAAACAAGGGATGACGGGCACGGCAATGGGAGACTGGGTAAATGCGGGGACAGTGCTAAGTGCAGTAAATCCGCTGGGTACATACCATATTAACCTAGCGGCAGAAGGAGATAAATTGAATGTGACGCTGAAGACAACCTCCGGCTTGCTTCAGCTGGATGGGAACGGGAGCCTGAGCCAGAACCGCGGACTGCAACTGACCATCACGGCACGTGCGGGAGAGGATAGCAAGGGGAGGCTTGATGAGTTGCTCAGTAATTTTGGTCCGGAAAGTTCACCAGGCGTGCATACTTTGAATCTGATGTAATAAAGGATCACTGAGCCCCAGTAGCATATAAAACATTAACAAGGTTGGTTAGCAATATTTATTGGAGTAATCTGTAATGAGCCGTTTGATTTTGATATTTGCAATTATTGCCCTGGTGTATTTGTTGCTTAAGTCTTATCGCAAGCAGTCTCCAGGACAAAGGAGGGCATCGCATGAAACGCAAGATATGGTGAGTTGCGCAAATTGCGGCATTAACTTGCCCAAGAATGAAGCATTGTTAGTGAACGGAAAATATTATTGTTGTACCGCTCACAGTCGTACCCAGGAAAAATAAATTGTAACCCTAAATTACGTCTACTATGGTCTTGAGCAAGATCTTAAAATGGCCGGTATTTCAGAACCGAACTGAAGTCCAAATCGGGACGCTAGAATTGTGGCGCTTGCTCTATGTGCTAAATATATACAGGGTGGTTCTTGCTAGTCTTTTGTTTGCAATCGTATGGATATTTGGTAATCAATTCATATTGGGACAAAGCAATTTACCCCTGTACTTAAAAACCTCCATTACCTATATCCTGTTAGCACTGCTGGCACTCCCGTTTATCAAGTTTCAGCGCCCGTCTTTTAACGTTCAATTGGGTCTGCAGATAAGCACAGATATTGTTTGCATTGTTGTAATGGCTTATGCCAGTGGGGGTGTTTCGAGTAATCTTGAAGTGTTGTTGCTGGTGACGTTGGCTTCGGCAGGATTTATATCACGGGGCAGAATTACACTTTTTTTTGCGGCATTGGCGGGTATAGCCGTGTTGCTGGAACACTCATACTCTGTGCTCACACAGGAAGCGGATTTGGCTCAGTTTATGCAGGCTGGCTTGCTTAGTTCAGCCTATTTTACTGTGGCGTTTGCGGCACATAAATTATCAAAGTATGCGGTTGCAAGCGAAAAGTTAGCCGAGATTCGTGGTGCAGACATTTCGTATCTTGCCGAAGCTAATCGTTTGGCGATACAGGACATGCCCGATGGTGTGCTGTTGGTTGATGAGCGCGGGGTTGTTCGTCAGGCTAATCCAGGTGCAGTAAGGTTGTTGGGCTATAAGTTTTCTACGACGCAAAAAGAAACATTGAGTGCTTGTTCACCCTTGCTGGATGCCTTGTATGGTGTTTGGCGCCAAAGCCGCACTAATCGTGACGAGGTGCTTCATTTACCCGGCACGCGCTATGCGGTCAGGGTGCGTTTCTTACCCATCCAGAGTGGTGGGTTTGGTGGAGCAGTGGTGGTGCTTGAAGACATGCAGCGTGTCCAGGCACAGTTGCAACAGGTTAAACTGGCTGCTCTGGGACGTTTAACCGCGAATATTGCACATGAGGTTCGCAATCCATTGTCTTCTATCAGTTATGCGGCCGAGTTATTGCAAGAGGGCAAACAAACAGAGGGGCAAGCGCGTTTATTTAAAATTATTTTGGAGAATGCGTTCAGGTTGAATAACATTGTGCTGGATGTTCTGCAATTGAATCGTCGCGATAGCGTGCAGAAGGTAGCCTTTAATCTGGCAGAGCAATTGCCTGATTTTATTGATAACCTGCAACACACCGATGGTTTTACTGCAGCAATTGTCGATATTCGTGTACAGGGAACCTGTATTGTCCATTTTGATCGAGGCCATTTTGATCAGGTTTTGTGGAATTTATGTCGTAATGCGATCCGTTTTTGTCAGCGGCAGACGGGAAGTGTCAAGCTCAATGCCATAGCCACCGAGCTTGGCACCGTAGAACTGGAGATTTGTAATGATGGTGCAACGATTGCAAATGACCTGGTGCAGAGACTCTTTGAACCTTTTTTTACAACTTCCGAGGGAGGTACAGGCCTTGGGTTGTTTATCGCGCGTGAATTGTGTGAAGCCAATGGTGCCAAGCTGGAATATAAACCCAGAGAAGAAGTGACATGTTTCCGAGTGGTTTTTGGGAGTAATAATGAGCGTTGAGGAAAAGCCATCTGTATCACACTTGCCACGTATATTAATCGTGGATGATGAACCTGATATTCTCGAGTTGCTCGAGTTAAGTTTGGTAAGAATGGGTCTGGAAGTTGAGCGTGCGATGAGTGTACGCGAGGCAATACAAAAATTGGACGCAAATACGTATAAATTGTGTTTGACTGATATGCGCATGCCGGATGGTGAGGGACTGGAAATAGTTCGGCATATAACCAAAAACAATCTGGATGTGCCGATTGCTGTGATTACGGCACATGGCAATCTTGATAACGCGGTCATTGCGCTTAAAGCGGGTGCCTTTGATTATCTTTCGAAACCAGTTGCACTAGATCAATTGCGGGCTGTGGTTAGTGCGGTATTAAGCCTGCCCCAGGCTAACGGCGGGGGAGGGAATGTCGGGCGTGTTTTGCTCGGACGCTCTGTTGCAATGGAGCAGGTACGCGAATTGATTGGGCGGGTGGCTCGAAGTCAGGCTCCGGTTCACATCAGTGGTGAGTCCGGTAGTGGTAAAGAGCTGGCGGCACGTTTGATAGTCGAAAAGAGTTCCCGTAGTGAACAGGCTTTCATTGCTGTGAATTGCGGTGCTATCCCGGAAAATTTGATGGAAAGTGAATTTTTTGGTTACCGCAAAGGTGCGTTCACGGGTGCTGACAAAGACCGGGAAGGATTTTTTCAGGCTGCAAACAAGGGCACTTTGTTTCTCGATGAAGTGGCCGACTTGCCGTTGACCATGCAGGTGAAGTTGTTGCGGGTTATTCAGGAGAAGAAAGTTCGGAAAGTGGGGGCAACAGAAGAGGAAGCGGTGGATGTCAGAATATTGAGTGCCACTCATCACGATTTGGCAGATTTAGTGAAGCAGGGAAAATTTCGCCAGGATTTGTATTATCGGCTTAATGTGATCGCTATTCAGATGCCCGCGTTACGAGAGTTGCGGGATGATATTGCAGAAATTGCCAATCTGATATTGAAACGGTTGCGCGGTGAGGCAAAGGTGGTTTTTTCACCTGAAGCATTGAGGGCGTTAAGTGGTTATGCCTTTCCAGGAAATGTTCGTGAGCTCGAAAATGTGATTGAACGTGGTTTGGCATTGTGTACTGAAAAAATGATTCAACCGGAAGATTTGCAGCTTTCCCCTGCGGATATTGCCGTACCCGCCGTCGCTGCGGGGATGGCAGGTAAGTATCCGTTGACGGACTATCTGGATAAGGTTGAACGTGATGTTATCCTCGAGGCGTTGGATCAGACTGGTTTCAACCGAACCGCGGCGGCTAAAATACTGGGCGTCACATTCCGCGCATTACGGTATCGCATGGCACGGCTGGATATTACGGGGTCGACGGATGCAGAAACGTAAACCATGAAAATTGAACGTAATGGTTGGTTAAGTGGTGTACGTCGAATCGAGTCGAATAATTATGACCGGCGACCCAGGGATTCTAAGATCGACTTGCTGGTTATTCACAACATCAGCTTGCCGCCAGAACAGTTTGGCGGTCACGCTATCATTAATTTTTTTACTAACCAACTCGATTGTGGAGAACATCCATACTACGCAAAGCTGGACGGGGTAAAAGTGTCATCCCATTTTCTGATTCGTAGGGGTGGCGAAATTGTTCAATTTGTGCCCTGCCGAGGCCGCGCTTGGCATGCGGGTGTATCCAGCTGGCAGGGGCGCGGGCGTTGTAACGATTTTTCATTAGGTATCGAGCTTGAAGGCAGCGACAACGTACCCTTCACAGATCGGCAATATTTGGCGCTCGCAAGACTGACACGCCGTCTGCAACGCACATATCGATTCCGTGATATTGCGGGCCACTCAGATATTGCGCCGGGTCGGAAAACGGATCCAGGTCCATTTTTTGATTGGCCCAGATATCTTTCAATGATCCGTCTCGGTTAATAAGTTTCACCTTCTCGGTAGTTCATACATAACCAAGTTAAGTACCGCAGCAAGGCGGTCTTTAACTTTGGGTCGTAAAATCAAACACAAATTTGTATATCAGATTTTCCTTCAATTCCTTTTGCATTCCTCATGCGAAAAAGCACTTGCAATAAAATTGTAATACACTAGAATTAGCGGAAAATAACGCTTCACACACTATAGGTTGTGGTTTTTGTATTTTTTAGGTGTAATGAAGCATTTGCAACAAAGCCAGAAATTTGAGGGCGGTTTACGCTAAACAAGCAGTAATAAAGGGGAGTAACTATGCAATTAAGCAGTGAAATCGTTTCAACATCATCGGCATCGGTATATCAAGATCCCGAAATATCAAAATCCTCAAATACTTCAACAATGCAACTTGATCAATATAAAGTGGTACGACGTAATGGGTCGGTGGTAGCGTTTGAGCCCACGAAAATTTCCATAGCAATGACCAAGGCATTTATTGCGGTAAACGGAGGTCAAGGTGCGGCTTCTGCCCGAGTGCGTCAGATTGTTGATCTCTTGACTACCTCGGTGGTGGGTGCGTTGGTACGACGACAACCACATGGAGGTACGTTACACATCGAGGATATTCAGGATCAGGTTGAATTATCGTTAATGCGTTCAGGTGAACATGATGTTGCACGTAGTTACGTGTTATACCGCGAAGAACGGTCCCGAGAGCGAACCAAAGGTAAAAAAGTTCTGGAATCGTCAGTAGTTATACACGTTAAAGAAAACGGTGAGCTGTATCCCTTGGATATTGTAGGACTTACGGCGCTTATCAATTCGGCTTGTGCTGGGTTGGGTGACGTTGTTGAGCCAGGTCAGATTCTCAAGCACACACTAAAAGATTTATATGATGGGGTACCGATAGAAGAAGTGCGCAAATGCACAATACTTTCTGCTCGGTCATTGATTGAATTGGAGCCAAAGTATAGCTTTGTGACGGCTCGGTTGCTGCTGAACAACATATGCTGCGAGATTTTGGGGGCAGAAGTTTTGCAGTCGGAGATGGCGGATCGATATGCCACTTATTTCCCAACATTTATAAAGCGCGGAATTGAGGCTGATTTGCTGGATGTTGATATGGCGAATTTTGATCTGGTTCGCCTGGGCAAAGAGCTGGATGCAAGCCGCGATTTGCAGTTTAGCTACCTGGGTTTGCAGACCTTGTATGACCGCTATTTCTTGCATATTAATGATGTGCGTATTGAGTTGCCGCAGGCATTCTTTATGCGTGTTGCCATGGGATTGGCTTTGCGCGAGATTGACCGAGATGGCCGTGCGATCGAGTTTTACCGATTGTTATCCAGCTTTGATTTTATGAGTTCGACGCCTACGTTGTTCAATTCGGGTACGCGCCGGTCGCAACTGTCGTCCTGTTATTTAACGACGGTATCGGATGATCTCGAGGGAATATATGACGCGATTAAGGAAAATGCGCTCCTAGCCAAATATTCTGGTGGTCTTGGTAATGATTGGACTCCTGTGCGTGCATTGGGTAGCCATATCAAAGGCACTAACGGCAAGTCACAAGGAACCGTGCCTTTTCTAAAGGTGGTTAATGACACAGCTGTAGCGGTCAATCAGGGAGGTAAACGTAAGGGTGCGGTATGTTCCTACCTTGAGACATGGCATCTTGATATCGAGGAATACCTCGAGCTGCGTAAAAACACCGGTGATGATCGTCGCCGTACCCATGATATGAATACTGCCAACTGGATTCCTGACTTGTTTATGAAGCGGGTTATGGAAGGGGGAGAGTGGACCCTGTTTTCACCATCCAATTGCCCTGATTTGCATGATAAGGTCGGTGTGGAGTTTGAAAAGGCGTATGTGGCATACGAGGCTAAGGCAGCGATTGGAGAGCTCAAGTTGTTTAGAAAAGTCGCGGCATCCAGTCTATGGCGCAAAATGTTAACAATGCTGTTTGAAACCGGGCATCCGTGGATTACTTTTAAGGATCCCTGCAATATTCGCTCTCCTCAGCAGCATGTTGGTGTCGTACATAGCTCAAACCTGTGTACGGAAATTACATTGAATACATCGGACTCCGAGATTGCGGTATGTAACCTGGGTTCAGTAAATCTGGTTGCACATTTGTATCCACAAGGCCACGAGAAAGTTGGCCAACTTGACCATGCCAAGCTGCAGCGCACTATTAATACAGCCATGCGTATGCTGGATAACGTGATTGATATTAACTATTACGCTGTGGCGAAAGCGCGCAATTCAAACCTAAAACACAGGCCGGTTGGGTTGGGCATTATGGGATTCCAGGATTGTCTGCATGAGTTGCGTATGCCTTATGCCTCTGAAGCGGCCATTGAATTTTCGGACCGCTCGATGGAGGCTGTTTGTTATTACGCTTATTTGGCTTCAACCGAATTGGCTGAAGAAAGAGGGCGGTACGCAAGCTATAAGGGTAGTCTTTGGGACCAGGGGTTGTTGCCACAGGACACTTTAAACCTCTTGCGTGAGCAGCGCGGTGGCTACGTTGAGGTGGATGATTCAGTGAGTATGGATTGGAATTCCCTTCGTTCTCGCATCAAACAGCATGGCATGCGCAATTCCAATTGCATTGCAATTGCACCGACGGCAACGATCTCGAACATTATCGGTGTATCCGCATGCATCGAGCCAACCTACCAAAATCTTTTTGTAAAATCGAATTTGTCAGGTGAATTTACTGTGATCAATGACTATTTGGTACGCGACCTGAAGAAACTGGGCCTTTGGGACGAGGTGATGATTTCAGATTTGAAGTACTTCGATGGAAGCGTTGCCAAGATAGATCGAATACCCGCTGATCTGCGTCAACTTTATGCCAATGCGTTTGAATTTGAGCCGACTTGGTTGATTGAGGCTGCATCGAGACGGCAGAAATGGATAGATCAGGCGCAATCCCTGAATATCTATATGGCGGGCGTGTCGGGGCGAAAATTGGATGAGACATACAAGCTTGCATGGTTGCGAGGATTGAAAACGACCTACTATTTACGAACGATGGGAGCGACTTCTGCAGAAAAATCCACGTCTCGCACGGGTGCGTTAAATGCGGTATCAGTTGGCAGTAATGATGCCGTGCCAGAGAATCAATTTTGTTCAATTGATAATCCAGAGTGTGAAGCTTGTCAGTGATCGATATTGACTCGAGAAATTAAGATGCATATGAGACGGTGATATCCAAAAAGGATATCTGGTTAACATTTTGTATTTAATGTGTTTAACGAATTTAATCGTAGTAAAACAATAAATAAACAAGTGAGGTTAAAGTTATGCTGTCATTTGACGATGAGGTAGTACCTGGTGCAATAGCATCTGTAAATAATATGGTTGCTATGGGTTCATTAGAATTGGGCGCCAGAGGTGAAACAGATACACAAAGTTACACGATGGCAGCAGCGGGAAGTGGACGCATAAGGGTTGAAGACAAAAGTATTATTAATTGTCACGCAGACGTTAACCAGCTGGTTCCATTTAAATATAAATGGGCATGGGAGAAATATCTTGCAGGCTGTGCGAATCACTGGATGCCACAGGAAGTTAATATGAGTGCAGACATTGCCCTCTGGAAAAATCCTAATGGTCTGACTGCCGATGAGCGTCTGCTGGTAAAACGTAATCTGGGGTTTTTTAGCACCGCTGATAGTTTGGCTGCAAATAATATAGTCTTGGGTACGTATCGGCATATTACCAATCCAGAATGTCGCCAGTATTTGTTACGTCAGGCATTTGAAGAAGCCATACATACGCATGCATACCAATATATTGTAGAAAGCCTGGGATTAAATGATGGCGAAATTTTCAATATGTATCATGAGGTTGAAAGTATTCGCGACAAGGATGAATTCCTTTTGCCCTTTATCGATACGCTAACTAACCCCCACTTTAAAACAGGCACACCTGAAGCAGACCAGAATTTGCTGAAGAGCCTGATTGTGTTCGCATGCATTATGGAAGGCATGTTTTTTTATGTGGGTTTTGTTCAAATTCTGGCTCTGGGTCGTCAGAATAAAATGACCGGTGCTGCGGAGCAATACCAATACATATTGCGTGATGAGTCCATGCATCTGAATTTCGGGGTGGATTTGATTAACCAGATCAAGTTGGAAAATCCGCATTTGTGGACTCCTGCTTTCCGTACAGAAGTACGTGCTCTTATACAAAAGGGCGTTGAATTGGAGTATCGCTATGCGGAAGATACGATGCCGCGCGGTATTTTAGGATTGAATGCAGCTATGTTTAAAGAGTATCTGCGCTTTATTGCAAATCGCCGCTGCCAGCAAATTGGTGTCGACATTTTATATGCTGGGGCAAGCAATCCTTTCCCTTGGATGGCAGAAATGATCGATCTTAAAAAGGAAAAAAACTTTTTTGAAACACGCGTGACGGAATATCAGACCGGTGGAGCGTTGTCGTGGGATTAAAAAATAAAATTAAAACTGCCATGCAATTTAACTACTTTTTCGACTTATTTGTCACACTTACTTAAAAAAAATATCAATTTGTCAATAAAAAAATAGTATTTTTTTAAATAGTGTGATAAGTTGCTGACTATTAAAGATTGCCATGTAGGTTTTCTTTAAAACAGGGCTACGGGCACGCCATATAGGGGTGTTTGGAGTGTAAGTGGTAGTTGTTGTTTTAATTGTGTTTTTTAATTTTATTATTGACTAAGGAGAATAAAAATGGCAGCAGCGAAGAAATCTAAACCAGCAGCAAAAAAAGCGGTAGCGGCTAAAAAGCCTGCTGCCAAAAAAGCAGTGGCGAAGAAGCCAGTAGCTAAAAAAGCAGTGGCCAAAAAGCCAGCCGCTAAAAAAGCAGTGGCCAAAAAGCCAGCCGCTAAAAAAGCAGTGGCCAAAAAGCCAGCCGCTAAAAAAGCAGTGGCCAAAAAGCCAGCTGCTAAAAAAGCAGTAGCCAAAAAGCCAGCTGCTAAAAAGCCAGCCGCTAAAAAAGCTGCCGCTAAAAAGCCAGCTGCTAAACCTGCAGCGCCTGCAGCATCGACGACTTCATCCGTCTCTCCATCTGCACAAGCGCCCGTGCGCCCAGCTGCAACTTGGCCTTTTCCAACTTTGGGAATCGGTAAGCCTAATTGATGGAAATGTGCTGCTGTGGAGGCAACCAGGTAGTTTGTATGGGTTGATACGCGGCAGTTTTGTTTGCGTCGACAGGCGTGCCCGAATGAGCGCGCCTTTTTTTCGTCCAAAATTTTAAGATGTACCAATATTCAACTTAAAATGGGATTAGCCTGAATTGTTCTATGGCGGTGCGAAATTATCCACTTATCAGATTAAGGTAACGATATCGAGAGTAGGTTGTTACATCTATTTAACCTGGGCGTCCATTGTTACGGAGTAGAGGGTTATGGGTGCTGCGCTATTTTTGTCAAATGCAATGCCTGCTTCGACGCCTGAACATGCAATATCTGCTGCGTTGTCCATCTGCGAATAGGTGTATTGCATAGCGCCCAAAGCAAATTCATGGCCGGAGCCGATCGCCCAAAACTCTGTATATTCAAATACTTCACGCATTGAAAAGATTCCAAAGAGACCACTTGCATTCGCGATAAGTGCAGTGATCTGGCTGGATTCATACGGGTCTTCTTCATCTTCCTTAGGATTTAAAAAACACTCCTCTTTAAGGATGGGATGTAATTTGCGGAAAGTTTCAAAAATGGCTTCCTTGCTGTTAAGCTGCACATTCGGGATTTTACCCAATAAATTTGCAAGCACTAAATGGTGCGCGGCACTACCGCAAATGCCGATATGGTTACCCTCAATATGTAATATCTTGTCGTGTGAGGCATCCATAGCGGACGGCAAGCGTGTATTTCCGAATGTGGTTAGCGTATCCGCAGCAATAGATACAATGCCGTTTTTTCTGACTGCAACTATAGTGGTCATTTTTTTTAATTTCCTCAGGTTGATATAGATTTTAACACCGATGTTATACAGGATCACTCTTCCCTATATAGATGATGCTACGGACTATTACGGTGCCATTGCTAATTTGCCTTGGGCAATTTGGTTGGATAGTTGTGGAAGAGGACGTTACGACATCCTGGTGGCGCAACCTGTTGCAACTCTTGTGAGTCAAGATGGATATACGAAAATCAGTGATGAGACAGGTGAGCGTATTTCATCAACTGATCCGTTTATATTGTTACGAGAAACACTTGGTAGACTGTTACCGGTAGAACCTGGTATCAAGTTTGCGGGTGGTGCAATGGGGTACTGGGGATACGATTTGACGAATAAAGAATCCATGTTGAGTTTTCCGGATAGAAATCAACAAAAAATACCTGAAATGGCAATAGGTATATATGACTGGGCCATACAGTTGGACCATCATGATAAAACGGCGCAATTGGTCTCTTATCGTCAATTCCCAAATACTGAAAAATCCATATCTGAAATTGTTGAGAAGCTGGGGAACATACAGCACATTTCCACACAGAAATTTGAAGTGATTGGTCCGATTACCTCCAACTTCAGTCGCGATACCTATGCTTCTGCTTTTGACAAGGTACAAAAATATTTGTGTGAGGGAGATTGTTATCAAATAAACCTAGCCCAACGTTTTAAGGCAAAGGCTAGTGGTGATGGTTTGTCAGCATATTGCAAACTGCGTCGGTTGAGTTCTGCTCCCTATTCAGCCTATATGAGTCTTCCACAGATTAAAATATTGTGCGCCTCACCCGAACGGTTTCTTCAAGTCACTCAAGGTCAAGTCGAAACCAAACCAATAAAGGGAACACGTGCCCGTGTAGCTGATGACGTGCAAAATGGAAAACTGGTAGAGGATCTGAAAAACAATCCCAAAGATCGAGCGGAAAATTTGATGATCGTCGATTTATTACGAAATGACCTTGGTAAAAATTGTGCAGCAGGTTCTATACGGGTACCAACGTTGTTTGAAGTAGAGAGTTTTGCTACCGTACACCACCTAGTGAGTACGGTGACAGGCCAGTTGCTTGAAGGTCGAGATGCACTGGCCTTATTCAAAGACTGCTTTCCAGGTGGTTCTGTCACGGGAGCGCCGAAGCGACGTGCAATGGAGATTATCAGACAATTGGAACCAAGCAACCGTGGCATATATTGTGGTTCCATAGGATACGTGGGTGCTGACGGCAATATGGACTGCAACATAGCCATCCGCACAATGGTATATACGGAAGGCGAAATAAGTTGCTGGGCTGGAGGGGGAATTGTTGCAGACTCTGATGAGTCTGCAGAGTACGAGGAAACACTTGCCAAGGCAGGGGCTATGCTGGAATTATTACGTTTTTATGGTGGAAAACTTGATATTTGAGCGCGCCGATGTAAAAAATATCCCCTCTGGGTAATAACTCTTGACACAGCTTGAAATATTTACAACATCTGGCGCATTCAAGTGAAGTTCTGCGAGGGTGATCGTTTGTATATGGGAGATTTGGGTTATTGTTTTATTTGACTGGGTTGTTGACCTTGGATTATTTGCTGGATATTTTTGAAACGTGAAATACGTACCACCTCTTGTATGAGCCGTAAATTTCGCATGACACTCGCCAAGTGAAGCCGATTATTTACCTGCAAAGTAAAATATAAAGCTGTGTATTCACCTTCATTACTAAAATGAACATTCTCGATGTTTGATTCTGCATCGGCAATCGCCGTTGCAACTTTAGCTAGAACGCCTCTCTGGTTTGCTACGATAAGCTTGATGCCAACATCGAACTGCTTACTTATGTTTTTGTCCCAAACGACATCCAGCCAATCATCCGATGCATTTCGACCCTTGCGGAGAATATGACAATCGTGTGTATGAATAATCAAGCCCTGACCACTTTTTAGGACACCAATGATGGGATCGCCTGGAATAGGCATACAACATTTCCCAAATTGAACAGCCATCCCTTCGTTTCCAAGTATGGTTATGACACCTCGGCCTCCAGCATCATGCAGAGTATTGTCGTCATCGGAAAGTCGCGCTAATTTACGCGCAATGACAGTATTCAAGCTTCGGCCTAGTCCGATGTCGACAAAAATATCTTTTCGTGATTTGTAACCCATTTCACGCAACAATTTTTCCCAACTTGTATCCTCAACATGTTCAGGTTTTAATCCGAGCGTAGAAAGAGCTTGATTTAACAGGCGTTCACCCAGTGCTGCAGATTCATCGAGGTGCATAGTTTTGAGCGTATGCCTAATTTGTCCGCGTGCTTTGCTGGTAACCACATACCCGAGCCATCCTGGATTAGGATGGGCGTGAGGTGCAGTTATGATTTCCACACGATCACCATTTTTTAATTCAGTGCGTAACGGTACCAACTCAAAATTTACTTTGGTTGCAACACATTTGTTGCCAATGTCCGTATGTACGCTGTAGGCAAAATCAACAGCAGTAGCACCTCGAGGTAGCGCGAGAATTTTTCCATGTGGTGTGAACACATAAACTTCATCAGGGAATAAGTCAACCTTCAGGTGTTCGAGAAATTCAATGGAATCACCGCTTTGACTCAGGCTTTCCAGTAAACTTTGCAGCCATTGGTGGGTTTTGACATGCAGTTCATTGATGGGGGTTTCACCCGTCTTATATAGCCAATGAGATGCAACACCAGCGTCGGCAATCCGATCCATTTCTACGGTACGTATCTGAACCTCAATGGGCGTGCCGAACGGACCAAATAAAGTGGTGTGTAAAGACTGGTAACCATTTGCTTTGGGAATTGCGATGTAATCCTTGAATTTTCCGGGTATCGGTTTATATAAACCGTGAAGCAAGCCCAAGGTTATGTAACAGGAATTCACGTCATTCACTAACACTCTGAAGCCATAAATATCCAGCACCTGAGAGAAGGCCAGAGATTTTGCCTGCATTTTAAGATAAATGCCGTACACATGTTTTTCGCGGCCTTTAACTTCAGCGAGAATGTTAGATTCTGCGAGGCGATGCCGGATAGTGTCCTGAATTTTACCCACCACTTCACGGCGATTGCCGCGGGCTACTTTGAGGGCTTTTGATAAAACGTTGTAGCGGTTGGGATGTAAATATCTGAAACTAAGATCCTGCAATTCGTGAAATATATCATTTAGCCCGAGGCGATTGGCAATGGGTGCATAGATTTCCATTGTTTCACGGGCAATACGAGCACTTTTGTCGAGTGACATCGATGCAAGGGTTCGCATATTGTGCAGGCGATCTGCCAGTTTTATTAAAATAACCCGCACATCACGTGCCATCGCCATCAGCATTTTACGGAAATTTTCCGCTTGTGCATCAGCGAGTGTTTCGAACTGCAACTTGTCAAGTTTGCTTAAGCCATCCACCAAATCAGCGACGGGCTTGCCAAATTGAATGGCAATAATATCAGCTGTAATAGTTGTATCTTCAACAACATCGTGCAAAAGTGCGGCAATGATAGCTTGCGTATCGAGATGCAGTATGGTGAGAATGCGTGCTACGGCAATCGGGTGCGTAACATACTCTTCGCCAGATTGGCGAAGTTGCCCCTGATGGGCGGTTTTACTTAGCTCAACAGCACGCTGGATGTTTTCAACATCCTCAGGTTTCAGGTATGAAGAAACATCCTGTATAAGCAAGTCAACTTCAGACATGTTTTAAAATAAATCATTAAGCCATGCCGCGATTTAGTATTTCCAGACCTACCTTGCCTTCGCTGATCTCACGGAGTGCTATTACGGTGGGTTTGTCATTACTTTCAGAGACCATGTTTCCAGCGCCATTTGCCAGCTGGCGAGCGCGGTAGGCAGCGGCAAGGGTTAACTCAAAACGGTTCGGGATATACTTCATGCAATCTTCTACGGTAATACGTGCCATGATTATTACTCCTGTTTTTGTAACTGATTTATCAAATTTGTGTGACGAGAAAGTTGTCTCTCTCTAAGTAGCCCTGTGGCAATAACAATGGCATTGAGCTGCTTAAGGGCCTCATCCAGAATGTCGTTGATAATAACATAGTCGAACTCGGCCACGTGGGCGATGTCTTCCTGAGCTGAGTGCAAACGTTTTGCGATAACCTCGGCGCTATCCTGTTTTCGACCAGTCAAACGTGTTTCCAAGGCTTGCAGGGAGGGTGGGAGTATGAAAATTGATATACATTCGGGGAATTTGTGCCGAACCTGTTCTGCGCCTTGCCAGTCGATTTCAAGGAGGATGTCGCGGCCCTCCTGCATTTCACTGGAAATCCAGGATTGTGAGGTACCGTAAAGATTTCCGTATACTTCTGCACTTTCGACAAAATCACCATTCTTGGCCATTGTCAAAAAAGTATCTCGGTTCACGAAGTGATAATCTTTACCATTGGTTTCACCGGGTCTGGCTGGTCTTGAGGTGTAGGATACAGAAAGGTCTACACTTTTGTTGATATTGAGCAGAGCGTTTACCAGGCTGGTTTTGCCTGCACCAGACGGAGCGCTCACTACAAATAAATTGCCTTTCATAACTTATCACTCCAGATTTTGTATTTGTTCACGTATTTGTTCGATCAGAATTTTCATTTCCATCGCGACACGAGATACTTCGGCATCAACTGATTTTGAACCAAGGGTATTGGCCTCTCGGTGCAACTCCTGTGTCAGGAATTCGAGTCTTTTTCCGATACTGCCACCTTGTTCAATAATTCTTTCAAATTCTTCCAAATGACAATGCAGGCGAGACAACTCCTCGTCTATATCAATTTTACTGGCAAACAGCGAGATTTCCTGATGTATACGTTCATTATCATTGTTACCAATTGCATCGAGCAAGCGACGGCGTAATTTCACCTCATACGCCTTAATTGCTTCAGAAATTCGAGGTGTAATCTCTGAGCACAACGTATTAACTAACCCAATACGATGTAATACGAAACTTTTTAGTTTGTTACCTTCGCGAGACCTCGCGGCGTTAAATGTTACCAACGCGTGTTCCAGTAAATTTATCACATTGCTTTGGGGTACTTCGTGCGTTAATGTGTTGCAAGTAAGAACGCCATCCCATTGTAAAATATCCGCTACATTCAGGTCTTGCGCTGCAGGTAAAATTGCCTGTACTTGTGAACTCCATTGAGCCAGCTGATGGACTAAAGGCAGGTTAAGGCTGGACTGCAAATTGGACGTCGGGTGTTGAGTATAACTAATACGACATTCAACTTTACCGCGTGCTACATGGGATGCCAGTTTTTCACGTAAAATAGTCTCTAAATGGCGCATTTCTTCCGGTATTCGAAACTGCATATCGAGGTGACGGGAATTAACCCCACGGATTTCCAAGGATAAGGAACCGGTTTCAAGCTCGAGGGTTGCTGCAGAATAACCGGTCATGCTGCTGATCATGGTTGGATACCTATAAGCAGAAAATAATAATTAGGCTTAATGGGCTACATTATATTACGATTACACATGTGCCCTAATGCCATCTAACGAATTTGCCATATATTTTTATTAAATAGCCTAGCCACTAAAAAATGAATTTTGCAAGTTATCAGTCCAGCCATCAAGGGGGGCGTAAATATAACCAGGATCGAGTGGGGCATGCTTATACCGATCAGGCATTATTACTGGTGCTGGCAGATGGTATGGGTGGGCATTCACACGGTGAAATCGCCGCTGAAATCACCATAAAGACTTTTATGCAGGCTTTTTCCACCGAGGCCGATCCAAAGGTATCAGATCCAGAAGAATTTTTAAGCAGGGTAATGCTCAAGGCGCATGAAAATATCATTCAATTTGCACATGATCTTAAATTAAAAGGGAGTCCCGGCACTACATGTGTGGCAGCATTCATTCAGGATGGAATGGCATGCTGGGCGCATGCAGGCGATTCGCGCGTGTATTATTTTCGCGAAAAAAAAGTGAAGTCTATCACCCATGACCATTCGGTCGTACAACAATGGGCGGATATGGGTTTTATCACTGAAGAACAAATGAAAACACACCCTGACAGGCATAGAATAACCAATTGTCTTGGTGGGGAAGGCGAGTCATTTTTTGTAGAGTCTTCTCAACTCCACGAACTTCGCGAGGGTGACGTATTGCTATTATGCAGTGATGGTTTGTGGGGGCCAATGAGTCCATCCGAGTTAGGCGCTTCATTGGTAACGCAATCGTTGGAAAGTGCACTTGAGCAATTAATAGAACTGGCTTTGTACCGTGAAGGTGCGCATGCTGACAATGCCACCGGTGTGGTGGTTCGTTGGGGCGGCAACGAGCAGGCGCATGAGGTCAAAGAGACCGTTTATGACGTACTGGAAATAGCCTAATTAAAGTTCAGGTATCAAATATTTACTCATACGGGGTTGTTTACACCCTCTTAAAATTCCATGAAAAAACTTGTAATCGCATCAAACAATCCCGGGAAATTACGAGAATTTCAGGCGATGCTTTCTCCCCTGGGTATTCAGGTAATGACTCAGGAGCAGCTTGGAATTTCCGAGGCTGAAGAACCTCATTGCACGTTTGTCGAAAATGCATTGGCAAAGGCACGCCATGTGAGCAAAGCGAGCGGACTACCCGCACTGGCTGATGATTCCGGAATATGTGTGGCTGCCCTTGGCGGTTCACCCGGTGTGTACTCTGCTCGTTATGCTGGTGATAATCCCAAGTCAGATACGCGCAATAACGAAAAATTACTCCGTGAAATGAAGGGGGTATTGGACAGACGAGCACACTATTTTTGTGTACTCGTGCTGGTTCATCATGATTGCGATCCGCAGCCTTTAATAGCAGAAGGTGAATGGCACGGTGAGATAGCACAAGAAGAGCGTGGTGACGGTGGTTTCGGTTACGACCCGCTTTTCTGGTTGCCACAACTTGGAAAAATGAGTGCCGAGTTAAAGGCAGAAGAAAAAGCAAAAATTAGCCATCGTGCTATCGCGTTAAAAATTCTGCTACAGAAACTTCAGCTCGAATGACGCTGCAACTGTTACACCCAGTCGGCCTCAAGTCTCAGGCCGTCAATTTTCAAGCCCTGCCCCCGTTATCGTTGTATATTCACATTCCCTGGTGTGTTCGCAAATGCCCCTATTGCGATTTCAACTCGCACGAAGCACGAGGCGACGTTCCGGAAGCTGCTTATGTTGATGCGTTGATTCGAGACTTGGAGATGTCGCTGCCGCAAATCTGGGGACGCAAGGTGTATAGCGTGTTTTTCGGTGGGGGAACACCCAGCTTGTTATCTGCGCCTGCGATTGAAAAAATTCTATCGCAGGTACGGATGCTTTTGCCACTGGACGTGAATGCGGAAATAACGTTGGAAGCCAACCCCGGCACAGTGGAAGCTGATAAATTCAAGCTTTTTCGAGAGGCAGGCGTTAACCGTTTGTCACTGGGAATACAGAGCTTTAATGAGATACATCTGAAAGCATTAGGGCGTATCCATAACTCCGGCGAGGCATGCCATGCAATAGAATTGGCGCAATCTTACTTTGAAAATATTAACCTCGATCTGATGTATGGGTTGCCCGAGCAAACACTAGAACAGGTAAAGCAGGATGTGAGTATTGCATTGCAATTTGCTCCGCAGCACCTGTCGTATTACCAACTAACGCTGGAGCCTAATACCCTTTTTTACCGTTATCCGCCATCGATACCGGATGCTGATGCCAGCGGCGATATGCAGTTACAAATAGAATCAAAGTTGGCCGAGAACGGATATCAGCATTACGAGACGTCGGCCTTTGCCCAACCAAAAAACAAATCACGACACAATTTAAATTATTGGCAGTTCGGCGACTATCTGGGGATAGGTGCAGGGGCGCACAGTAAAATAAGCTCGCATGACCGCGTGATTAGACAAACTCGTTATAAACAACCTAAAGCCTATATGGATCAAACTTTAAGTGGCTCACCGGTACAAACAGTACAACATCTGACTCGCGATGATTTGAGTTTTGAATTTATGATGAATGCATTACGACTGAATGATGGATTTTCTGTTGACTTGTTTACTGAACGTACCAGTTTGCCGATGGTGTTGATTCGCGGCGAAATTGAACGTGCAGAGCAACGAGGATTGCTACAACACGATATACAACACATTAAACCGACCGAAATGGGAAGGAATTTTTTAAATGATCTGCTGGAAATATTTTTGAAAGAAAATACAAGCAATAACAGGACATCTCCTTAAGCTTGATCCCTGTATGTATACGCGGTTAGCACTAGTCATTCGTTCCGGTTGACCCGTGATATGAATAGAGCTTAATATCTGCCAATTCTGGATTGGGGGGATCATGCCGAATACATCTCAACGAGTAAGTGCTTTGCAACTTAATATCCACTTCAACCGGAAGCTTTTTCTGGCGATGTTGTTTTCTACTTTCTGTACTTGCACCCCTTGCATCGCAGCGAATGAAGTAAAACTGGTTCTTAATGATCCCACTGAAGCGCCTTATACCACACCTGATGGAACCGGTTTTTTCGACATTATTGCGAGGGAGGCGTTTCATAGAGCCGGGCTGAAGTTAACCCTGATTAAACTGCCTGCAGAGCGGGGCCTCATCAATGCCAATGCAGGTATTGATGATGGTGATTTGAGTCGGATCGCAGGTATTGAAAAAAAATACACCAATCTTGTACGCGTACCTGAAAAGCTGATGAATATGGATTTTGTGGCCTTTGCCAGACAATCGAAACCCAGCGAAGCCAATTGGGCTAACCTTGCGGACTTCTCAGTGGGGTATATCAAGGGCTGGAAGATATTTGAAAATAATCTGACATCATCAAACAATACACTCACGGCAGACAATCCGGAACAATTGTTAACTTTGCTGGATAAAAATCGTATAGATGTAGCCTTGTATGATCGTTGGATGGGAATGGCGCTTTTGAACCAAATGCATATCAAGAATGTTCGAGTCGTGGAACCCCCGCTGGCAGAACGTGAAATGTTCATATACCTTCACAAACGACATGAAAGTAAAATTCCGGCGATAGTTGCAGCCTTGCGAGCGATCAAAAGTGAAGGTTTGTACACGAAAATTTGCCGTGAAAAATTCGGGGTGTTAGCCACATCCACGGCTCAATGTGAGATACATTAAACAACACCTGTTGGTTTTATCTATACATGTATAAATGGCCAGATAAAATCTCACCACTTGCGCGTAAACTCGTTGGCTATTCGGTGGCATTTAGTACGTTGGTTGCGATCCTTGCCACAGCAATGCAGCTCTATGTTGATTATCGTATGGAGTTGGGTGAAATTGAGAAAACATTTGGGCAAATCGAGCAATCCTTCGTTCCGACGATCTCAAATGCACTGTGGGCGACAAACCATGAGGAGGTAGAAATTGCCATTAGTGGATTGGTGAAACTGCCAGATATTTGTTATGTGGAAATTACCGAGAATAACTCGATCTGGATGTCAACCGGAACCAAAACCCCAAATAATATTCGTACCCGCTATTTTTCATTGATTCGAGTTCATCGGGGTGAAAGCATCACGATTGGAAATTTGAACGTAATGGTAGATATGGCGGGCGTTTATAAGCGCATATTGAATAAACTGTGGGTGATATTAATCAGTAACAGCGCCAAGACGTTCCTTGTGGCGGGTTTTATGTTGTGGTTGTTTCGTTGGTTAGTGACGAGGCACCTGCAACGAATTGCTCACTTTTCAGCCAATTTGAGTACAGACAATCTTGACACCCATCTCACCCTGGATCGTCAGAAAAATACACCTGCTAAGCAGGATGAATTTGATCAAGTGGTCGATGGATTTGGCAGGATGCAGTCAAAACTCTTTATGGCCATCCAGACACTTGAACAAGACCTTTTCAAACTTGAGCAAGCTGAGGATAAGATCAGTAATCTAAACGCTGAGTTGGAGCAAAGGGTGGTCGAACGCACGTCCCAACTGGAAGCTGTAAACCGCGAACTTGAGGCGTTCAGTTACTCGGTCTCACATGACCTGCGAACGCCACTTCGCAGCATTGATGGTTTTAGTCAGGCGCTAGAAGAAGACTATGGGAACCGCTTGGATGATATCGGACTTGATTACCTCAGCCGGGTGCGAAGAGCAGCGCAAAGAATGGGGTTACTGATCGATGATTTGTTGCGGTTGGCACGTATTACCCGAGCTGACATGAAAAAAATACAGATCGATCTGTCTGCTATGGTTCATGAACTGATTTCAGATTTGATCAAATACAGGGCGATTGATGAAAATTCGTTTGTTGTACAAGAGGGACTCGTTGCTTATGGAGACCCAACGTTGCTGCGTATTGTGATGGAAAATTTACTGGATAATGCTGCCAAATATTCGAGTAAAATTGATCACCCCAGGATAGAAATAGGCAGTATGTTGGAAAATAACCGCTCTGTGTATTTTGTCAGAGATAACGGTGCGGGTTTTGATATGGCATTCGTGAGCAAACTTTTTGGTGCATTTCAACGGCTGCATCGTGCGGACGAATTCCCTGGAACCGGGGTAGGGCTTGCCACCGTCAAGCGTATCATTCATCGTCATGGCGGTGAGGTTTGGGCAGAGGGCGAAACAGGCAAAGGGGCACTCTTCAGATTTACCCTTGCAATTTGAAAAATGTACCACTGCTCAGGATGGTGTAATAAATAGGAGAGGTATATGCAGGATAAAATTATTTTACTGGTTGAAGACAATTCCGATGACGAAACACTCACATTGCGCGCGCTTAAAAAAAGTAAAATTCTAAATGAAATTGTGGTCGCCCGTGATGGTGCCGAAGCATTAGATTATTTATTTGGTACCGGTGCCTACGTCGGTCGGGATACATCGATACAGCCGCAACTGGTTTTACTCGACCTTAAGTTACCCAAAGTAGATGGTCTCGAAGTGCTGAAGCGATTGCGAGCTGATGAACGTACCTCGCTTCTGCCTGTTACTGTGTTAACCACCTCCAATGAGGAGCGCGATGTTGTAACCAGTTACCAGCTTGGGGTCAACAGCTATGTTCGAAAACCGGTAGATTCCGACTCTTTTATTGAGGCCGTGCGTCAATTGGGTTTGTATTGGCTGGTACTTAACATTGCGCCTTCAAAATTGAAATAACATGACTACCCCCTTGCGAGTATTGATCGTGGAGGATTCAGAGGACGATGCGGTTTTGATCCTTCGCGAGTTAAGCAAGGGGATAGTGGTTTCAACCTATCGCCGGGTTGACTCGCCCTCAACATTGCAGGCAGCCTTGGAAGAATCAAATTGGGATATTGTAATTACTGATCACAATTTACCTGAGTTTGGTTCTGAAGAAGCAATACAACAGGTAAAACAGGCCGGACACGATATACCTATTATTATTGTTTCTGGCAGTATCGGAGAGGAAGTGGCCATTGCCGCGATGAAAAGCGGTGCCCATGATTACATCATGAAAGGCAACATGGCGCGGCTTGTGCCTGCCGTTGAACGCGAATTGCGTGAAGCAAAAAACCGGCTTGAACATCTCATGGCGCAAAAAACAATAGAGCATCTTGCATTTCACGATGTTCTAACAGGCTTGTTTAACCGTGCCCAGTTTGAAAGACGTTTGATTAGTGCCCTGGAAAGGGCCGCTCCCGACTACCAATACGCCTTGTTTTACCTGGACCTTGATCAGTTCAAGATCGTCAATGACACTTGCGGACATGTCGCAGGTGATGAATTGTTGAAACAGGTCACAGCCTTGTTGAAGGGCCCGGTTCGGGGTACTGATATTTTGGCCAGGTTGGGCGGAGATGAGTTTGGTGTACTGCTTGAAAACTGTTCACAAGCACATGCCGAAGAAGTGGCAGGGCGTATGCTGCAACTGGTAAATGAATTCCGATTCTCGTGGAAAGATAAAACGTTCAGCATAGGCGTGAGTATCGGGTTGGTTATGTTGAACAATGTAGAACAAACGTACTCGGATATTATGCGTGCTGCCGACATGGCCTGTTATGCAGCCAAAGACAATGGTCGAGGCTGCATCCATGTTTATCATCAGGATGATGTAGAACTTGTTCAGCGCCGTGGTGAAATGGAATGGGTCGAACAAATCAATCGTGGGGTTCAACAAAATCAATTTGTACTTTACAAGCAGGGCATTATTTCGCTTGACGGGGGTGCTACTGGCCCATCCTGTGAATTCCTGGTCAGACTGCGGGGAAGCAATGGAACGCTGATCTTGCCCGGTGCTTTTATTCCTGCTGCGGAACGATACGATCTGATGCCAAAATTAGATCGATGGGTATTGAAGAATGTTTTTGAGCACCTTGCGTTAAAAAAATCCACTCATCAATCCGAAGCGGAAAATATTTACTTTATCAATTTATCAGGCGCAACATTGGGTGACGCTAGCTTTCTAAATTTTGTTAAGGATGCTTTGGCCCGTAGTGAAATTCCTCCACAATCTATTTGCTTTGAAATAACGGAAACGGCTGCCATTGCAAATTTGAGCAATGCGCTGCTTTTTATTCAACATATTAAAACACTGGGGTGTAAAGTAGCTCTTGATGACTTCGGAACGGGACTGAGTTCATTCTCATATCTAAAAACGTTTGCCGCCGATTTCCTCAAGATAGACGGCGGATTTGTACGCAATATGTTGAATGATCCAATGGATGCCGCGATTGTTCAATCTATAAACAATATTGGCCATGTGGCAGGGATGAAAACGATAGCTGAATTCGTTGAAAATCAAGCCATACAAGCAAAATTGACTGAGTTAGGTGTCGACTATGCGCAGGGATTTGGTATACATAAACCCGAGTCAACTGAAATAGGTTGAATGACTCCCCTGTGATGATTGTATGCCCACATTGTTTGAAGTAAGAAAATAGGTATTATGCTTATATAACTGTACATAAAATTGGTGTAACTTTACGATATGGAAAACAGGGGTATGAGTGCTTAAATCGATTCGCAAACCACAAAAAGGTGTGCATATAGGAAAGTGTGATGTGCCGCATCATTTTAATATTTTAGTAAATGAAAATGGGTAATGAAAATGAAAAAATTATTATGTTATGTTTTTTTTCTTCCCTTAGGAGTTGCTGTCTCGGGTTTGGCTTGGTCTTCTGATTCTCAGGCAGGGCTTGAGTCGTCTGCTCCGTATATTGCCATAGGTCTGAACTCGACAAATTATTCATTAAATAAAAATAATATTGTCGCAGGTTTCACAGGTCTGACACAGGCAGCAGTAGTTGAAACCAATTCCTATAACCTTGTGGCATCCTTTGGTTATCGGTTTGACCAACATATGGGTGTCCAGGGTGACATTGTGTCGGGCGGGTCTGTCCAGGCAACAGAAGCTGGAGTTTCAACAAAATTATTTGACGTTTCTCAAATTACACTCTCAGCACTACTACACACTAAAGTGTCGGAAAATCTGGGCTTGTATGGAAAACTAGGCGGAACTTTTTTACAAATTAGAAATATTAACCAAACCTCTACCAAGGATGATCATGGATTTGGCCCAAGTATTGGTGCGGGTGTGGATTACAATATATTTGGCAGTAAAGATAGAACACTGCGGTTTGAATTGAGTCACTTTGTATTTCGTGAAGTTATGATTAACAGTGCTGATAGCTTGACAATCAGTACTGTTTTTATTTTGCAATAGTCTCAATGTCAAAAGCTGATTGATGTATTACCCGTCGAATATTCTCTAGTAATTTACAAGACTTTCTATCTTTCAGTATTTCTGGAAACGGGAATTAATCAGTCGGTATTATATTCGGCTAAAAACTAAATCCCATATTCCATGTCCCAATTTTAATCCGCGCTGCTCAAATTTTGTCAGCGGCCGGTAATCGGGTTTTACAGAATAACCTTCAGAAGTATTTTTCAATTCTGATTCGGAATTTAATACGGACAACACTTGTTCAGCATAGTCTTGCCAGTCCGTTGCAACGTGAATATATCCCCCGGGTTTTATTTTCTGGACCAGCATAGATATAAAGGGTGATTGAATTAAGCGACGTTTGTTATGGCGAGCCTTGTGCCACGGGTCCGGGAAAAAAATGTGTACACCATCGAGAGTATTGTCGCTCAGCATATTGCGCATCACTTCGACCGCATCATGTTGCATGATGCGCAAGTTGGTGATGCCTTGTTCATCAATTAGTTTGAGCAGGCTTCCCACTCCCGGTGTGTGAACTTCAAGGGCCAGATAGTCATTTTGAGGGTTATTTGATGCAATAGTGGCGGTCGGTTCACCCATTCCGAAACCGATTTCAAAAATTTTCGGTGCGACCCGTCCAAAGACGGTATCGAGATTGACGCGTTGTTCACTATAGGGTATTCCATAGCGAGGCATGAGTGCATCCAGGCTGCGCTGCTGGGCTGTAGAGACGCGTCCCTGTCGCAGCACATAGCTGCGGATATGCCTGTCGCGTATTTCCATTAGCTATTTTTGCCGGGCGCCATCATTCCAGTGGTGGGTGAGCTGGGTGACGCACTATAGAGTTTTTTGGGCATACGTCCGGCCAGATAGGCAGCCCGACCGGCATCGACAGCCATTTTCATTGCGCTGGCCATCATTACGGGTTTTTGCGCGGCGGCAATCGCCGTATTCATCAGTACTCCGTGACAACCTAACTCCATCGCAATCGCGGCATCAGAAGCAGTACCTACGCCGGCATCCACGATCACCGGTACCTGTACACGCTCCAAAATGAGTTGTAAATTCCAGGGATTCAAAATACCCATACCTGAGCCGATGAGTGAGGCAAGCGGCATGATGGCCACACAGCCGATGTCCTCCAATTGCTTGGCGATGATGGGATCGTCTGACGTGTAGACCATCACCTGAAAGCCATCGTTGACCAAAATTTTTGCTGCCGAGATGGTTTCAATGACATTTGGATAAAGAGATTGTGGATCACCCAGCACTTCTAGTTTTACCAGGCTGTGCCCGTCAAGTAACTCACGCGCTAGACGAAGGGTGCGTACTGCTTCATCTGCACTGTAACAGCCCGCTGTGTTGGGTAGCAATGTGTACTTTGAGGGCGGCAAAATGTCGAGCAGATTGGGCTCGTTCGGATTTTGTCCAATATTGCTACGGCGAATTGCAATGGTAATAATCTCCGCACCACTGGCTTCAATTGCTGCCTGCGTTTCGGAAAAATCTTTGTATTTTCCGGTTCCAACCAACAGCCGCGAAGAGTAAGTTTTTCCGGCTATAACTAATTTATCTTGGTTCATTATTTCTTTCATAATTTATCCTCCACCCACCGCAACGACAATTTCTAGTTTGTCACCGTCGGACAATTTTTGAGCGTCAAATTGACTGCGCGGTATGATTTCACCATTGCGTTCGATTGCAATTCGTTTGTTACCCAAACGCATATGTTCTATCAACATCGTGACACTGATGTTAGTTTCAAACTGAAGTGTATTACCGTTGATGGAAATGGTTATCACGTTTAGCGAAATGCGGTATTTATAAAATGAGCATTTTACCTCGAACCCCTCTCAAGATGGATTGAATCCTGCGTAAATTTTACCAATATGGCCATTGTATAAATAAATGTGAAATTTCCATGAATTCCGCAGGCTTATGTTTTGGGCGGTGCCGTTGGTATTGATGTCAGACTTAACAACTACTTTTGAAGTGGAAATAGGCATAAGTTCGTCCACGAAATATTGGCGACTATTTTTTACCGGTATTTGTGGGTTGAACTGTATTTCATATTTGATGCAAATACTGTACAGACCCATAACGGTGACAAAAGATATGACACTACCGAGGCAGGCATAACTGTGGGTCGCTATTTTGATTTTTAAGTCCAAAACATTGGATTATTTTGAATGATGAAGAATGGAGATTAAACTGATTCAACAACACAAGAGTCACTCAGGAGATTCTTCATACCCTGCTTCAATTACAAACTCGCCTTCAGGCATTGTAAAAGGCAAAACGATTATCGGCGCATTGGTTTTGTGGGCTATCAGATAATCACTACCCAGTTTGATTGTTGGCAGCGATAATCTGAAAACATAACCCGCATTCTCAAGCTCACTTTTTGCGCCGCCGAGAACCATATTCGCCAGCTCACCAACGAGATCGATAACCATTCCATCGATTGATGAGACTTCCGATGGCAACTTCTTATTGGCGATATGCAGAATTGCGGCTTCTGAAAAAGCAATCGCAACAGATGCATTGCCTTTTTGCCCACCATGCTCATGAGGCCGGTAATATTCTTACCCTGTGGGATATCACTCTTACTTTTTAATCTTGACGAACCCACCTTGGGTTCAATACGTGCCATGGTAGAAAATATATTCAGTGTTGATTTGAGTACCGGGTTGATGAAATTGACATCCATATGCTTAATACCTTATGAATAGAAGACCATTATTGAGTAATATCCATAACGCACGTAGAATTACGAACTTCGCGGACGTCGTATAATGGTAATACCCTAGCTTCCCAAGCTAGAGCCGTGGGTTCGATTCCCATCGTCCGCTCCATTTTCCTGTTTTACCTCATCCAATAGTGTACGTATTTCCCATATAAACATTGGCAAATCCAATAGTTATTGTCCTTTGTCGTCCTGCCTCGTCTGTTGCTATCTTGACACTATTGCGTGCATAACTTGAGCACTTGTGCCCCCAACACGTAAAAAATGCCCCCACTGAGGTAAAACCATGAAATTGAGCGATCCAGCGGTCAGGAAGGGAAAAGCCGAAATTAAATCATACAAGATGTCAGACGGTGGTGGGATGTATTTAGAAGTAATGCCAAACGACTCAAAGTATTGGCGGTTCAAATATCGCTTTATGGGTAAAGAAAAGCGGCTGGCCTTGGGGGTTTATCCCGCCATAACCCAGCTTCGGAAATTAACGGCGCACTTGCACCTCGCCCCAAGGTGAAACATTTTGCTTCATTGTCTGAAAAAGAGTTGCTCGTGTTTTTGCGTGAACTTGAAGAATATAAAGAGCGTGGCAAGTCCAGCCCTATCGTATTTTCCGCCACTGTAACGTTGTCGTGACTCCATCCACATCCATGCGGCGAGTTGTCGATCATTCTTGAATTCTTGCGATTTCCCACCGTTGCTACGATCGCACTGGCTGTGATCGGCCCGATGCAGGGTATGTCGATGCCGAATTTCGACAACAAGCCGCGTATTTGGTTGGCCTGTGCGTTGCGAGCTTTGACAAAGCCTTGTCGTGCGCGATGCACGGAGAGGATAGCTTGCTGCTCAACGTTCTTGATCGGGTCAAAGCGCATATTGGGCCTGGCCACCGCTTCGCAGATGGCTTCGGCATCAGCGATGTCATTTTTGTTGGTTTTAACATAAGGCTTCACAAACTGCAGGGTCATCAATTAAACCGTGTGGCCGAACCCCTGAAGCTTCCTCCCTCAGTGGTGTGCACTGCCGTAAGCTTCCAGGCCAACCATGCACGGGGGCAGGTTGGTAAAGTAAGCTGATATCACTGTATGCTTGAGTTGCTTGCGCCCCCTGGTTTTGCCATACTGGTCAACACAATGAACTTGAAAAATATGCTTTGCCAAATCGATGCCAATTGTCGTAATCTTCATTTCGAATGCCCCTTTCCACGTTTAGTGATTGCTTAAGAACAACCACTACTTTGGCACTTAGATGCTGTATTGGGAAATGGGCGTCCATTCCATTACGTTAGGTCTTAATAAGCTGTAGGGATGTGCTTACAAAAGGATATTTTGTGTGAAAAAATTTAAGGTAATTAGGGCGAAACGTAACCAAAATAGATCGCCAGGAACAATTTAAAAATATTTTCCTGACGATGATTGTAACGATATTCAATCTCTTTTAGAT